>Ga0209702_10004410_pt1 | contig 20454 bp, 21 predicted proteins | sample FRY01_FD_187210 | JGI IMG/M metagenome (GOLD analysis project Ga0209702, IMG submission 187210) | Freshwater microbial communities from Lake Fryxell liftoff mats and glacier meltwater in Antarctica - FRY-01 (SPAdes) (version 2) | ecosystem: Environmental > Aquatic > Freshwater > Ice > Glacier... | reverse complement strand
CGTACGGAGGTGGCTCAGCACGCTGAAGGTTCGCGCTTTGGCATCAACGCCGGTCTCCTTGGCGGCGGCGCTGATGATGCTGCGCGGTATGAGCTTGAGTATTTGGCCGAGAACGTTGATGTGATGACGTGCTGGCTGGGTGGCTTGGGGGTGTTTTGGTTTTGACAGGACACTCCAAATCAAGCCGCCCTTCGCCCTCAGTCAGCACTTTTCACCTCAGCCATCCTGCTTTTCTATGGGATGGTTGTGATACGAAAACATCAAATCAACTCCGTGAGTGGCTCTGGTAGCGTCGGCGGCTTTTCTCTTGTGTTTCTCTGGGAACTCGCATTCGATGTCAATGCCATCAGCCAATGGTGTCCAGCCAATTTGCTTGAAGAACCGCATTACAAGTTCCTCCCCCTGTTCTCCAATTTTCTTTGAGAGTTCTCCCATGGGTCTGTAACAAAACCCTTCATTGCCCTAATGTCCGCAAATATAAACCGCCGCTAAACTATGGCCCAGAATACCAAGCGGCGGGCGAGTTGATCAAGTCACGCCTGGCGGTCTAAATCAGCGCGGCTCGCGCCCTATCGAGCACGGCATCAGACACTCGGAAGTTCGTTGTCTCAACTAACCGCTGAATCACGGGTTCAAACTCAATCAAACCCAAGCGTGCGGCTGCCGTGATGATTCCGATCACTCCAACGGCGACCAGGCCCAGCGATTCAGCGGCTAACCGGCCTTTCTTTTCGTCCATCAGCACGATCCTGGCCCCGAGCGAATGTGCGGTTTGGATGGCCGCCCGCTCACCGGGGTCGAGATGCAACAGTCCAGGCACTGCGTCTGCGACATCCGCGAGCACATTCGGCCATTCCGGCGGATAGGCTGCCCACTGGCGCAATTTCTCTGGCGCGTGTGGATGGCAGCATTCCTTCAGCACGGTCTCTGGACAGATCACGTTTTGATACAGACCTGCCAGCAGATAGTCTGCTCCCAGCAGCACCAGATAATGCAACGGAGAAGCGTCCGTGACGACGATCATGAGTGCTGCACGCTGGCGAGGCTGCCGAGTTCACGATCCAACTCCGCCACCGTCTGTCCCGGCCAGGCATCGTGCTTCGCCAGAAAGTCCTGCGTCTCCCAGCGTGAGCCATGACTGAGAAGCTGGCTCACGGTAAAGGCTGAAATCCTGCCGGAACGATACCCTTCCACCGCGAAGCTCTCGATCAGCGCACGCGACATCTCGCCAAAGCTCTCCCGTAAGGCTGGAGCCGCCACGTCAGGAATTTCCACGGTCAAGGTCATGTGCAGAGGCTATCATCCGCAGCGTGTAAGGTCAACGTCGGCAACAAAGCAGCCCGGGAGATGATCCCGGGCCGTTGGTGAGGTAATGAAGAACGGGCAGAATGCCCGTGGCACTGGTGACAGGCAGGATGCCTGTCCTACTTGCTGTTTTCGGCGAACTGGGCGTCGAAGATGATCTTGCTCGGCGGGAAGTCGATTTTTTTGACGAAGGCGGCGGATTCGGTGGCACCGAACTCACGGTCCATCGCGCCGTCTTCCCACTCGACGCTGAGCGGGCCGCCGTAGTCGATGTCGTTGAGGGCACGGATGATGCGCTCGAAGTTGATGTTGCCACGGCCGACGGACTTGAAGTCCCAATAGCGGCTGGGCTTGTGGAAATCAACGTGACCACCAAAGACGCCGGCGGTGCCGTCACCGATGCCCCAGGCGACGTCCTTCATGTGGACGTGGAAAATGCGGTCGCTGAACTTGTAGAGGAACTTCACGTAATCGACGCCTTGGTAGCCGAAGTGGCTGGGGTCGTAGTTGAAGCCGAAGGCGGGATGGTAATCCACGGCCTGGAGTGCGCGCTCGGCGCTGGCGATGTCGAAGGCGATCTCGGTGGGATGCACTTCGAGCGCGTAGCGGATGCCGAGCTTTTGATACTCATCGAAGATGGGCGTCCAGCGTTTGGCGAAGTCCTTGTAACCCGCCTCGATCTGGCCGGGGAGGTTCGGCGGGAAGGAATAAACGAGGTGCCAGATGCTGCTGCCGGTGAAGCCGTTGACGACGCTGACGCCGAAGCGCTTGGCGGCGTGGGCGGTCTTGATGATCTCCTCAGCGGCACGCTGACGGACGCCTTCGGGATCGCCATCGCCATAGATGTGGGCGGGCAGAATCTGGGCGTGACGGGGATCAATGTTGTCACACACGGCCTGGCCGACGAGGTGGGTGGAGATGGCGTGGCACTGCATGCCTGCGGCTTTGAGTTTCGCGCGCTTGTCATCGCAGTATGCCTGATCTGCCTTATCGACTTCAAAGTGGTCACCCCAGCAGGCGAGCTCGACGCCGTCATAGCCAAACTGCTTGGCCTTCTGGATCATGGTTTCGGCGGGAATGTCGGCCCACTGGCCGGTGAAGAGTGTGACGGGGCGTGGCATGACGTGTGTGGTGGTTGAGTTGAGGCTGAGAAGAAGGAGAAAGAATGCGGAATGTCGAATGACGAATGACGAGAATTTGGCCGATGGTGGCTATTTGGCCTCTAGTTTGAGCGTGCGCCTGAGGGTGAAGGGGTAGTCGTAGCTGAGGAGAATTTTTTCGCGGTTAGGGCCAGCGGCCTCCGCAGAAGCCACGAACTGCCCACTGATCTGAGTGTCCACATCGAGCATGTCGGACAAGCGGCGAACGACGATGGCGGTGAAGGTGACCTCCATGCGGGCGTTGAGGTTCATGGGCCGTGCCAGGTGAAACTTGCCCGTGATGGAGATGGTGGCATGCGGGCCGTCCGCTTTGTCCTCCAGGGCCAGGAAAGTGCTATCGAGGCTGTCCGGCACGATCCAGCCGTAGGCATTGCCGCGAGGCGCAGAGAGGATGGTCTTCCAGGTTTCACCGATCTTGCGCCCTGAGGTGCCGATGCAGACGGGGAGCAGTTCGAGTAAATCCGCCGCGAAGCCGAGATCCGCCAGCGTTTTGGCCTCCTCGGGCGTCGGCTTGCCGAGAGCGAGGTCGTAGTCCCAATGGCCGGTTTTTTTTCGTGCTCGCAAGGTCTTGTTTAGCAGCGTTGAAGAGGTTGCATTCGGCGGGGGATCAGCGCCGGTGAAATGCACGCACTCCTGCATGAGTTCACGCACTTCCACCTCCGCAGCGTCTGCACTGACGACACGGCGCACCACATTGATGCGCTGCACAAAGCGGGTAGTCACGTTGGTGACATCGGCCCCGGTTTCCTGCTGCGTTTTGCCCGCAGTCACCAGCACCTCGCGTTTTTCACGCAGCAGAGTACCGCCGCGCAGAGGGGCTGTGCTGCCGAGCACCACGGGGCGCTCGGCGGCGGACAGCGATAATGGGAAAGCTAGCAATCCCAGCAGGAGCCATGACGTATTCATGCGCCCACCCTACCGGAAGACCCGCCGTCAAAGCAACCTCTGCATTGCGCATTTCTTGCTTGGCGAAGTCCCCCGGACCATTTCAAGATACAGGCATGCTTCGCGTCTTCGCCTTTCTTCTCCTCATTGTGTCCGCTCGGGCGCAGTCCCGCATCCACGGCTCGCCTGAGGCACCGAAGCCCTTCATCGCGGAGCTGGTCTTCCCACAGATCACCCTCAACAACGCGCTCGAAATGATCGCCGTGCCAGGCGCACGGCGTTTCGCCGCCGTCGAGCAACGTGGGCAGATTTATACCTTCAGCGATTCGCCTGATGCCGCCGCGAAAGACTTGCTCATCGACCTCAAGCCCGGTCATCCCGAACTGAACAACGCCTACGGCATCGCGTTTCATCCGAAGTGGCGGGAAAACGGCCTCGTCTTCCTGGCTTACACTCTCGGGGCTGGAGTGGCGGACGGCACCAAGCTCTCCCGCTTCAAACTCGCGCAGCAGGAGCCGCCAGTGCTCGATCCGCAGTCGGAAACCGTGCTGCTGACGTGGCGCAGCGGCGGCCACAACGGCGCATCGCTGCAGTTCGGCCCCGACGGCATGCTCTACATCTCCACCGGCGACTCCGAAGTGCCATCGCCGCCCGATCCGCTGAACACCGGGCAGGATTTGAGCGACCTGCTCTCCTCCATCCTGCGCCTCGACGTGGATCAAGCGGAAAACGGCAAAGCGTATGCCATCCCGCAGGACAATCCGTTTTTGAAAATCGCAAACGCCCGGCCCGAGATCTGGGCCTTCGGCTTTCGCAATCCGTGGAAGATCAGCTTCGACCAAAAGGGCCGGCTGTGGTGCGGCGATGTCGGCTGGGAGCTATGGGAGATGATCCACCTCGTCCAGCGTGGCGGCAATCACGGCTGGAGCGCCATGGAGGCCAGTCAGCCGATCAAACCGGCAACGCAGCGCCCGGAGCCGATCATCCCGCCCGTGGCCGCGCATCCGCACACCGAAGCCGCGAGCATCACTGGCGGTTACGTTTATCACGGCAAGCGTTTCCCTGAGCTGCGCGACGCCTACATCTACGGCGACTACGAAACCGGCAAAATCTGGGCGCTCTGGCATGACGGCACACAAGTCACCCGCCGCGAGGAAATCGCCGACACACCGCACAAGATCGTCACCTTCGGCCAGAGCGAGGACGGCGAGATCTATTGGATGAATTGGGAAAAGGACACGCGCATCTTCCGCCTCGCGCCGAATCCCGCCGTGGGCAAACCGAGCCAGTTTCCGCGCCAACTCAGCGAAACCGGCCTGTTCACCGACACCTCCGCGCAGACGCCCGCCGCAGGCGTGCTTCCCTTCGAAATCGCCGAACCGATGTGGCAGGACGGTGCCACGGCCTCACGATTCATCGCCCTGCCCGCAGGCGCTCGCCTCAAGACCACGACCAGCGGCAACGCCGCCAAACCGAACTACAAGGTTGAATGGCCCGCCGAGTCCGTTCTGGCCCGCACGATCAGTGTAGGACAACCGTCCCGGTTGTCTGATGCAACCGAGACGGTTGCTCCACCTGCCAGACGAAAAATCGAGACCCAAGTCCTCCACTTCGATGGTGAAACCTGGAACGGCTACTCCTACCGCTGGAACGACGCCGGCACCGATGCCGAACTCGTCGCCGACGCTGGCGAAGAATTCGAGATCGCCCAACAGCCCTGGCGCATTCACAGCCGCGCCGAGTGCGCCCGCTGCCACAACCACTGGAGCGGCTTCGCGCTCGGTTTCCAACCGGACCAGCTCGTCAGCATCAGCGGGAAAAATCCAAGCGAGGCGGAAGTGCTGTTTGACGGGCCATTCCTCGACCGATTGAAGAAACATCTCGTTTCGAGCCACGATGCCAAAGCTGATCTCGAAACCCGCGCTCGCTCGTGGCTGCACGCCAACTGCGCCCACTGCCATCGCCGTCACGGTGGTGGCAGCGTGCAACTCATGGTCAATGCCGATCTGCCCACGGCGGAGACGATGATGCTAAATGAGAAGCCCGTGCGTGGTGAACTCGCCCTGCATGACGCACGCGTCATCGCCCCCGGCAAACCGGAGCAGAGCACCCTGCTGGCCCGCATCGCCCGCAGCGGCAACGGCCACATGCCGATGATCGGCGCGCGCGAGGTCGATCCCCACGGCTTTCGCCTGCTGTGGGACTGGATTTCAGGAGAGGCGACAAGTCGTCGCCCCACCGAAGCTGGATCGCCCTCCGACGCGCTTCTTCTCGCCAACGCCATCGCCAGGAACGAAACCAAATTCGATCCCGCTCTCGCCAAGCACTCTAACCCCGAAATCGCCTGCTACTTCGAGCGCTTCCTGCCCCGCGACCAGCGCATGAAGACCCTCGGCATGAATTTCGACGCGAAGAAACTCCACGCCATGAAGGGCAATGCAAAACGCGGCGACGAACTCGTCAGCATGACCGGCAAGATGGCCGCCTGCCTCGCCTGTCACATCGTGAACGGCACCGGTCGCGATTTTGGCCCGGATTTGACCAAGGTAGGCGCACGATTGACGCACGAGCAGATTCTCGAAAGCCTGCATCAACCCTCCAAGACCATCGCCAAAGGCTACGAGACCTGGATCGTCACGCTAAAGGACAACAGCGTGCAAACCGGCTTCCTCGTGAATCCTGGCGATGCCGCGATCACGCTCAAACTCCCCGCCGGCCAGCCACAGACCTTTGCGCGAGATCAAATTCGCAGCCAGAAAGTCCAGCCCATCTCCCTCATGCCCGAAGGATTGCTGCAAAGCATGACCGAGCAAGAGGCAGCGGATGTGATCGCGTTTTTCAGCAGTTTAAAGTAGAGCGCATGCCATGCACACCACCCCCGTCACCTGCCCGAGCTGTTTTCAGGAGTTTGCTGTCCCCGCACCTTCGCCCACTGAGATTCCATGCGATGTGGACTACGACTGCGAGGTGTGCTGCCGTCCACTCCGCATTTACTTCGATGAAGACGCAGGCGAAGTCATTGGAACCGCTTACGGACTGGGTGAGAGCGGCCCGTATGGTTAAACTGTCTGCCTGACATTCTGGTAATCTCAACTTTTGCCCAACTCACCTTCCTTTGCGTGTTTTCGCAGAGAATGCATTTGGATGTTTGCAAAGACAGCAGTTGTCGTTAGTCTCGAAAAATCCCGCTGCCAGGAGTCTGGTGGATGGGAAGCTTAACAAACAGGTTAACACCCACACACACATGAAAATCGCTATCCTCACCCTCATCGCGGCTTCCGCCGTGCTTAGCTCCTGCCAGCAGACCCCGCCGCCGCCGCCACCACCACCGGTGTACTCCGGCAAGTAAGTGCTCCGCCGCTGCATGCGGCAGAGATTTCTTCTTACCTCTGATCAATTAATGATCCGATTTGCCACAGTTCTGCTTGCTGCCTCCTCGATGCTTCTCGCCTCGTGTGCATGCAAGAAGGCGTGTGCGAAATGTGACGCTAAAGCTGCCGCTTGCTGCTCAAAAGACAGCAAGGCTTGCACTGTGGCGGCCCACAAGCACTAGTCTGACAGGAATAAGATTCCACGCCGCCGTTCCCCACTCAACCGGGGGACGGCGGCTTTATTTTAGTTACTAGATGCTGGCAGGCAGATGCTCGATAAGGGAAGGCGCATTCTGTTCTCCATGCCTCCCTGCCTGCTCGCCCTCGAATCTTCCTGCGATGAGACCGCCGCCGCGATCTGCACGCTGGAGGGTGAATTAATCGCCAGCCGCATCGCCTCGCAGATCGAAATCCATCGCCAGTATGGCGGCGTGGTGCCGGAGGTCGCCTCCCGCAACCACATCCTGCATGTGCGCCCGCTAGTGGCGCAGGTGCTGGCCGATGCGCGGAAAAACCTCGGTGACATGGCCGCATTTGCCGCCACCAGCGGCCCCGGCCTCGTCAGTTCGCTGCTCATCGGCACGTCGATGGCTAAAGCGTTGGCGATTGCCGAAAACAAACCGTTCATCGCCGTGAATCACATGGAAGGGCATCTGCTTTCGCCCTTCATGAATGAAAATGGCCCGGTGCGCCCCTGCATCGCGCTGATCGTCAGCGGCGGTCACACCATGCTGGTGCGCGTGCGTGGCGTGGGACAATACGAACTGCTCGGACGCACGCGCGATGACGCCGCCGGTGAAGCCTTCGACAAAGTAGCCAAAATGATCGGACTCCCCTACCCTGGCGGCCCGGAGATCGACAAAATTTCGCCAAAAGGCGATCCGCAGGCGTTCGCCTTTCCTCGCAGTTTTCTCGATGGCCGCAGTCTGGAGTTCAGCTTCAGCGGCCTGAAAACGGCCGTGCTCTACGAACTGCCCAAAGTCGATTTCCATAACGAACAGGTGCTCGCCGATCTCTGCGCCAGCGTGCAAGCAGCCATCATCGAGGTGCTGGTGGAGAAACTCGTGTTGGCGGCCAGACTGAGCGGCGAAACGCTCGTCACCGTCAGCGGCGGCGTGAGCTGTAACCGTGGACTGCGCGCGGCCTTGACCACCCGTTGTGCCAAAGCTGGACTGCAACTGCTGCTCGCACAGCCTGAGCTTTGCACCGACAATGCCGGCATGATCGCCTTCGCCGCCACGCAGCGTTTCAACCTTGGCCACACCTCGCCACTGGAAGCGGATGTGGACCCCAATCTCTCCCTGGTCAGCTAAACCCACTCTTCAAAAACCATGCGCCCACTCCTAATTCTCCTCTGCGCATTCACCACCCTGCACGCCGGCGACTGGCCGCAGTTCCTCGGCCCGCAGCGCAACGCCACCGCGCAAGACGAGGCCGCCACCACCGGCACGGCCGAGCCGGAAATTCTGTGGAATCGCAAACTTGGCAGCGGCCATGCCGGGCCGGTCGTCGCCAAGGGCCGCGTCATCGTGTTCCACCGGCAGAATGATGACATGATCACCGAGGCGCTTGACGCCACCGATGGCAAACCCGTCTGGAAACACGCCTATCCAGCGACGTATCGCGACAATTTTGGGTTCGACAACGGCCCGCGTGCCGTGCCGTGCATCGCGGATGGGAAAATCATCACGCATGGGCCGGAAGGCATCGTGCAAGCGCTCGATTTTGAGACAGGCAGCCTGCTGTGGAGCTACGACACCGTCGCGGAACTCGCCTCGCCCCAGGGTTACTTTGGCCGTGCGTGCTCGCCACTTGTCGCCGAGGGCAAGGTGCTGCTCAATGTCGGCGGTAAAGGCGGTGCAGGCATCATTGCGCTCGATTTGCAGACAGGAAAAGTGGTGTGGCAGGCCACCGACCATGAGGCGGGCTATTCATCGCCGCTACTGATCCCCGCAGACAGCCGCGTGAGCGCTTGGTTCACCCGCAGCGGCATCGTGTTGGCGCAAGTGAGCGATGGCAAGGTGCTGGCCGATGAACCCTTCCGCGCTGACATTGACGCCTCCGTGAACGCCGCGATGCCCGTGCCATGTGGCGATGGCCGGCTGCTCTTCTCCGCCGCTTACGATGTCGGTGCCGCTCTCTGGCAATGGGACAAGGCCGCACGCACCTTCAAAAACGTGTGGAAGAAGGCCGACGTGCTCGACTGCCACTACACCACGCCCGTTTATCATGCCGGGCATGTTTATGGCCTGCATGGCCGCCAGGAGAGCGGCATGACGCTGCGCTGCGTCACCGTGGCCGATGGCACAATCGCGTGGGAAGCACCGGACAGCATCCGTGGCGGCACCCTGATCCTCGTGGGCGACAAACTGCTGCTGCACAACGAATCCGGCGAGCTGTGGATCATCCAAGCCACGGCGGAAAAGTTTCAACTGCTGAACAGCAGCCAGATCACCCGCGCCGGGCATCGCAGCCATACCGCGTTCGCCAACGGCCTGCTTTATGCCCGTGATGCAGAGAAAATGGTGGTGGTGAAGGTGAAGTAGCCGCTGGATTGATCCCACGCCGCGTCTAGTCTGCGGATCATGGCGCAGATCGGCAAACGCAACTCACTCATCGTCCTCCACAGCACCCCGCACGGCATCTATCTGGATGGCGGCGAGCATGGGGAGATCCTGCTGCCAAACCGCTACATCCCGAAGGGCACGAGCCTGGGCGAGACACTGGACGTGTTCATTTACCGTGATTCCGAAGATCGTCTCGTCGCCACCACGGAGCAGCCATTCGCCACCGTGGGCGAGTTCGCGACACTGGAAGTCGTGAGTGTGAACCGCAATGTCGGCGCGTTTTTGAACTGGGGTCTGCTCAAGGATCTGCTGTTGCCGTTTCGTGAGCAGGCGGACCAGGTGTACGTCGGCGACAAGGTCGTCGCCTACATCCTGCTGGATGAAAAAACCGACCGCATCATCGCCACTACGCGGCTGAACCGGCATCTCAGCCGCGAGCGACCTCCGTTCAGGCCAGCGCAGCCGGTTTCCCTGCTCGTCACCGCCCGCACACCGCTGGGCTACAATGCCATCGTCGAAGGCACGCATCTGGGGCTGCTCTATCACACGAATGTGGGAGCACCGTTGCAGGTCGGACAACAATTGAAGGGCTTCATCAGCGCGGTTCACCCTGGCGGCAAGATTGACCTCAGCTTGGATGCCTCCGGCTACCAGCGCGTGGCCTCGCTAACGGATCGTATTCTCGAAGTGCTCAAGAACAACGGTGGCCGGCTCGAATTCGATGATGACAGCCCGCCCGAAATCATCCGCCGCACGTTCGACGCGAGCAAAAAAGCCTTCAAGCAGGCGCTCGGCGCACTCTATCGCCAGCGCCGCATCGAGTTCACGCGCCCCGGCATCAAGGCCCTAGACATTCGAGAAGCGAAGGCTGGCGACTGGAAGCCTGCGGAAGGCAAAAACTAGTCACGGAGCGGGATACTTCTTCACCTCCGACTGTGTGCCATCGACGAAGGTCAGTTGCAGTGCCACGAACTTCAGTCCGGCGGGCGCTTTGAAGTAGGGCAGGCCGTCGCCTATTTCATACGGCCCTTGACCGGGTTTTGGTGGCGAGAAAGGGAACTCCTGATCGAGCTTCTCGCTGTCGAAGGAGTAGCGAATGGATTTGAGGATGCCACGATGCGTGAGCACACCGGTGAAATAGACATTGCCCTGCTGCATGCTGAGCCAGGAGGTGGCGGTCATGTCCAGCATGTTTTTACCGGCTTTGAGCGCAGCTACGGCCGTGTTCAGCTTCAAGATGAAGGGGCCGTTCACCTGGTCGGCCATGTCAGTGTAGCGCACTTCGAGCGTGTGCTCGCCAGGCGAAAGCGTGGCGACCATGATGGTCTGCGTTGGCATCGGCAGGCCAGTCTGCGGGTTGGTCTTGTTGGCGAAGCCAGTGGCTTTGAACTCAGCCGCGCCATCCAGCTTGTACTCGACACTTTTGATTTTGTAGTCGGCAAAACCGAGGTTCAGCATCCAGCCCTGGTTCGACTGGTTGGCTGAAAGCGTCACTGGGTTTTCCAGCACTGTCGTGGGCATCGCGGCGAGTTTCGCCAAGCGCGCTTCAGCGTCGTCGAGTCATGATTTTGCCTGCTTTTTGTCCATGACGTAACGCTGGAATTTTCCAGCGCTGTCCAGCGTGCGGAATTGCTCCAGCAGCGCCTTTTCCGCGCGTTTGTCGGCCAGGGTCTGCTCACCGAGTTTTTCCGCCGAGTATTCGCGGCTCAGCAGGTACACCGCCGGGGCGAAATCGACGTGTTTTTCGACGCCCTGCTTCAAAGCCGCGATGCGCCGCTCCTTTGGCAGCAACAAGGCGGCGGCGATCTCCAAACTGGTGCTGGTGTTGTTCTTCCGCATGGCCGCCACGACCTCGCGCGCGCCTTCAGCATGTCCGTGTAGGCCAGATACGGGTCGATGAATTCGACGCCGCTGGCCAGATAGGCGTTGTAACTCTTGCGCGCGCTGGCGAAGTCCGACTTCAGCTCATGCACGCGCGCATTGTGATAATGCTCCGCAGGCGTCGTGGGATTGGCGATGAGCGCGCCGCCTTTCGCGACCTGATCAAACACCGCGCTCATGTCCTCCAGCTCGTGAGCACCTGTTCCGTCTTCGATTCAATGCGCTGCGTCGTTTCCTTCACTTCCACCACATCCTTTTCGATCTTGAACAAGGATTTTTGCACTTGCTCCAAGACTGGAACCAACGTGGCAAGCACACCTTTGTCCTCTTCGGCGGCGAGTTTTTGCGCCCCCATGAACAGGCACAGCACTACGGTTGAGACGAGGCCGAAGGCAAAACCCACGCTCCATCCATTGTGCTCCGTGGCCTGCTCCAGCTCTTCCTGCGTCACCTTGCCGTCTGCCAGAGCGCGGCGGAGCTTACGCTGATGCCCGCCAAACCAAAGCAGGCCGGCAACCAAGGTGAGCACCGCCGTGCCAATCGTGAGCCACAGAATGAAATCCGCCACAGGTGTACCCAAATCCGCCGCCAGCCCGACCATGCCTGAAAGCGGTCCGCCCGCCTTTGCCGCGCGCAGCATCAGGGACTGATAATTCCGGCCGCAGGTGCCGCAAATGGAGGAAAGAAGCGAGGCCATGATGCCAGCATCATGGCCCACTTCCCGATCATTCGTGAAGCGCTAAATCAGAGCCCACACGCCATTTTCCGAATGCGGCTGAGGGCAACCGCGCTCCGTCAAATCACGGCAGCGGGAAGCGCTGATTCGTCGCGCTGACTTCGCGGCGGATTTCGGCGAGGACGGTGTCGTTCTCGCGGTTTTTCAGCGCACGGTCGATCCAGGCGGCGATTTGAGTCATCTCGGCTTCCTTCATACCGCGTGTCGTGACGGCGGGGGTGCCGACGCGGATGCCGCCGCCGAGGGTGATTTTCTCGGTGTCGAAGGGGATGCCGTTTTTGTTCACCGTGATGGCGGCTTTGTCGAGCGTCTCGCTGGCGATTTTGCCGTTGAGGCCTTTAGGACGGAGATCGACGAGCATGAGGTGGTTGTCCGTGCCGCCGCTGACGATGCGGTAGCCGAGGGCGCTGAGCGCGGCGGCGAGTGCCTGGGCGTTTTTGACAACTTGGGCGGTGTAGTCTTTGAAGTCAGGCTTGAGGCATTCGCCGAAGCACACGGCCTTGGCGGCGATGACGTGCATGAGCGGGCCGCCCTGCACGCCAGGGAAGACCTGGCTGTTGATCTTTTTGGCGAAGTCTTCGTTGTCGGTGAGGATGATGCCGCCACGGGGGCCACGTAGGCTTTTGTGCGTGGTGCTGGTGACGAAGTCGGCGTATTCCATGGGTGATGGATGCGCGCCACCGGCGACGAGTCCGGCGATGTGGGCCATATCGACGAAGAGGTAAGCACCGACGCTTTTGGCGATCTCGCTCATCTTTTTGAAGTCGATGATGCGCGGGTAGGCGCTGGCACCGGCGGTGATCATCTTCGGCTGCGCACGCAGGGCGACCTCGGCGAGTTCGTCGTAGTCGATGAGTTCGTTCGTCTGATTGACGCCGTATTGGCAGAAGTTGTAGAGGCGTCCGCTGAAGTTGGCGGGATTGCCATGGGTGAGATGGCCGCCGTGGGCGAGGTTCATCCCCAGCACTTTGTCACCGGGCTGCAGCACGCTGAAATAGACGGCGGCATTCGCCTGGGAGCCGGAGTGGGGCTGCACGTTGGCGAATTTCGCGCCGAAGAGCTGGCAGGCGCGGTCGATGGCGAGCTGCTCGACTTTATCGACCTCTTCACAGCCACCGTACCAACGTTTGCCAGGATAACCTTCGGCGTACTTGTTGGTGAGGCAGCTTCCCTGCGCGGCCATGACGGCCTTGCTGGTGAAGTTTTCGCTGGCGATGAGTTCGATGTGGTCCTGCTGGCGATGCTGCTCGCCACGGATGATTTCAGCAACGGCGGGATCGCTAGCTTCGAGAATGTCGAGCGGGTGCGGGTGCGTGTTCATCTTGTCCACACGACGGCCATGGCGACCACCGGCGAACGGGGTCTTCAACCAAACGTCCACGATTTCCTTCGCCGCTGCTTCGGCCGTGGCGTTACCGGCGAGACAGAGCACGTTGGAGTTGTTGTGCTCGCGGGTGATGGCGGCGGTCTGCGGATCACTGACCAGCGAAGCCTGGATGCCGACATGGCGATTCGCGGCGATGCACATGCCGATGCCGGTGGTGCAGAGGAGGATACCCGCGTCGGCAGCGCCGGAGAGCACTTTTTCAGACACCAGCTCCGCGTAGTCGGGGTAATCCACGGAATCATGTGAGTTCACGCCGAGATCCTCCACGCCATAGCCGCCTGATTTGAGATGGGCGACGACGGCGTTTTTCAGTTCCACCCCGCCGTGGTCGGCGGCGATGGCGAGTGTGTGCGGGAGGTTTCCGTTGGAGGTGCTGCTCATTGTTGGGATGGGGGGAATGGCGAAGATGGGTGGATGCAGGCGGCTGTCATGCATCATTTTGCTTCCAAGTCTGGTCGATGTAGGCGAGCAGGCTGGGGAGCATTTGTTCCAGATCTGCCAGCGTCTCCGCATAAGCGGCAGGCCCCTGGCCGAAGGGATCGGAGAGATCCTTGCCACGCAGGGCATCAGCAGCGGCGAATTCGGAGACGAGGTAGATCTTGTCCATTTGGTCAGGAAATTCGTCGGCGATAACCGCTAGGTGATGCGAAGACATGGCAAACACATGCGTGGCACGCTCCAAGGCGGCACGATCAAGCATGTGGCTCTCGAAGCCGGTCAAATTGAGGCCGCGTTGTGTCAGCAACGCCGTGGTGTGCTTGCTGGCGGGCATGCCGGGCGCGGCGGCCACCCCGGCACTGGCGACCTGGTAATCCGCCCGCTCCTTCACCAGATCACGAAACAAAGCCTCGGCCATCGGGCTGCGGCAGGTGTTGCCAGTGCAGACAAAAAGAACGTTTTTCAAGGTGCGGTGCGGGGTTGATTCGGCTCCGTCGGAACGGAGGGGATGGCATTGTGTCGCGACGCTTCGATTTGTCAAAGACGGAGCCGCCCCGGCCACGAAAGGTGTTTTCGTGGAATATCGCGCTTGCCAAAGGGGCGGCTCATGAGCTTTGCTTCCGCTGGTTTATTTTTAAGCCCTCATTCTGAATGGCGGAACGATACAAAATCTATGAAAAGCTCGGAGCGGGCGGCGTCGGCGCCGTCTTCCGGGCCTACGACAGCCAGCTCAAGCGCTGGGTCGCGGTGAAGCGGCTGCTGACCGCCACGGAAGCCTCGAAGGACAAGAACATCGCCGCCGAACTGCGACGGGAGGCCGATTCGCTGGCATCGATGCGCAACCCGAACATCGTGACGATTTTCGACGTGGCCAGCGATGATGAGGGGCTGTTCATAGTGATGGAACTGCTGCAAGGCGAGGATCTGGCGGACGTCGTCGCTCGCGGACCGCTGCCCTATGATGACTTCAAAGAGCTGGCGTCCCAGACTCTCGAAGGCTTGCTCGCCGCGCATCAGCACCACATCCTGCACCGCGACATCAAGCCGGAGAACATCAAGGTGGAGCGCCTGCCCGGCGGGCGCATGCAGGCGAAGATCATCGACTTCGGCCTCGCGCGCGCGGGCTTGCAGGCGCGCAAGCAGACGGAGGATCAGGAAGGGACGGTGATGGGCTCCATTTACTACATGGCACCCGAGCAGCTCACACGCGAGCCAGTGGATGAACGCACGGACCTCTACTCCCTGGGCTGTGTGTTTTATGAGGCGCTATCCGGTCGCAAGGCCTTCGATGGCGAAACCATGGCCGCCGTGATCGACAAGCACATCAATCATGAGCTGATGCCGCTGCACGAAATCGCCCCGCATGTGCCGCAGTGGCTGGGCGCGTGGTGCGCGCGGCTGATGGCGCAGAAACCGGAGGACCGCCCCGCCAATGCGCAGCAGGCCATCGAGGAATTTCGCGCCTGGGAAAAAATGCCCACGATGGTGCCTTATGGCCCGTGGATGGGCATGTACGCGCCACCGCCAGTTTACATGCCGCCGGGCATCGGCACCGCGCCGCTGATGGGGTATTACCCGCAAACTGAAACCCAGCAGGTGTACGCCCAGCCGGAAGCGGAGGCAGTCCCAATCGAAATTATTCTAGAAGCCCGGCCCGTGGTCGAAACGGCGGCCATCACCAGTCAGCTCGCCCCGGCGCCACGCAGACCCGGGACGGGACGTGCCACCTCACACCAGCGCCAGCCGTCCACCCTGCTGACCCCGGCACCTAAAGGCAAGCCGGACAAAAAGTTGATCACAAAACTGTCCTTGATCGGCGGTGGTGTCGTCATTCTTGGTATAGGCGGCTGTTATTTTTTCGGCGGATCAGCGGACAAGCCCAAGAGCACGGGCGGAGGAACATCCGTGCTGTCCACGATCGGCATTTCATCCGGTCCGCCCAAGGTCAGCTTTCAACTTCCGCAGGACCGCTCCTTTCCGCCGGTGGATCGTGGCATCGCCCTTTTTTATGTCGGCAACACCGGGATTCTAACCAACCGCAAAGGCGGCGACGGCAAGCCTGCCCCGGCCAATAACAGCGAAGTTGTTCTTGCGTGGCATGACATCTCTGAACGCGGCAAGGACAATGTCTTGCGAGCCTTTGGCGGCAGCGCCGATCATGCCCCGAAACGCATCAACTGGCCCGAGGTCGCCACCGGCGGCACGCCCAAGCCAGGACGTGTCGTGCTCGACTTCCATCCACGCGGCGGCAAGCCCTGCGCCCTGGAACTCGACAATCCAGGCAAAGAAGCCCTGAGCCTGCCCTTTGGCAGCAGCAACGTTCCTGGCAACGATCAAGGTCTGACAATTGTGGCCGCCTTCCAGGCAGATGCGGCGAAGCTGCCGACGCGCCTTTTCACCTTGAGCAATGACGACGGCACCACCGTCTCCCTGCGGGTGGATGACAAGAAAAACCTGGTGGCAGAGGTGCGCCATCCAGGTGGCAGTCCCAGCTTGACCAGCAAAGAAGTGGACGGGACCGTCGCCTGCCTGGCCTTCATCACCTGGAACGCCACCACCAATGCCGTGGAACTCCGTGTGCGTGATTCCGCCGGCAAAGCGTACGCCTCCGCCGGTGGCAAATCCACCGCGCCCACCAAACCCCTGACGAATTTGCAGATCGGTCGCGTGAAAGACAGCGAAGGTGCCAACGCCGGCCCGCAGGACCAATTCACCGGCTATCTGGCCGAATTTTTCGTGTACTCCATCGCCTTGAAGCCCGACCAGGTGCAGCTCATCGACGGACGCGTGCGCGATTATTATTTCCAACCAGCCGCGCCGTCGCCGCTCAAAAGCAGGCTCAAGTCGAAGCTCGCCTGGATCGAGCCGCGCAGCGCCTGGAAACTAAGCGCCAGCCACAAGAAAGAAGATTGTGCCAAGGCTGTCGATGGCAATACAGGTAACCGTTGGGCCAGCGGCAGCACTATGACAGGCGGAGAGTGGTTCACCATTGAGCTTGCCAAGGAAACTGCCGTGGCAGGAGTCGCGCTCGACAGCCAAGGCAACAGCCAGGATTATCTGCGAAAGTATCTGGTTGAGCTGTCTTCTGACGGGAAGCAATGGACGGAGGCCGCCCAGGGTAATGGGGCCGCTCTCACTGAAATCATTTTCAAAACCCCGCAGCAGGCCCGCTTCGTCCGCATCACGCAGACCGGCAAGGCGCAGCCGTGGTGGGGCATCAACGAGCTAGTGCTGCTGAAGCCGTAAAGCTGCTCACGATCTGCTCACGATCTGCTCATGGCGGCACACAAGGCCCCGCGCAAGAGTTGCGCCACGTCATCCCCCAGCCCCGCCGGAGCGGCCACGGCGGCATGAATCACGCCACCTGCCGTTTCACAAGGAATCACCGTCAGCACGTTGCCAGATGCCAGCGGCTGGCGGATGACCAGTGGGGTCGCACAGGCGGCGGACGCGCTCGCACGGATCGCCGCGCCCCATGCCATCATCGTGGAAAGCACCAGCCCCGCCTTCACCTCTCCACCCCAGAGCACCGCGCCATCATCACTCATCACCAGCATGTGGCCGCCATCCTCGTGCAGCACCTGCTTGGCCCAGCCGGCAAACGCCGCCAGCCGCTCCTCACGCGAACCCTGGGGAATGGCGAAAGGAGGAGCTGACGAAGCGGCCATCGCGACAGCTTGCTCAGCGTTGGTTTCATCTGCCATGGCGCTGCCACTGAGTAGTTCCGCCTCAGCTTTAGAAACAGCCACAGGCGTCTCGATCTCTTCACTCGGCGTTGGCCTCGCCCCGTCACTCACACGCGTCAGGATGCCCGCCTCCGTCGCACGCTGGCGGATGGCGCGCAGTTTGTCACGGATTCGGCTCAGCGGCAGTGCGGCGGCAGGGTTGTGCAGCAACCTGCCATGGTCGTCTTCATCTTCCATTTCCTCCACTTCAGGCTCCGCCACCATTATTTGCTGCGTTGGTTCGGCAGTGGCCGCGCCCTTTGCTTCAACAGCAGGCGGCACCTCTGGCTCCATCCACTTCATGGCACTACCCCAGACATCCGCCGCAGGATCAAGCACTCGATCTGGCACGGTTTCAATCTCCAGTGCATGAGGCTCCATCTCCGTACTGGCATCCTGCGGCGTTATCTGCGCCACCAGAGCCTTGAGCCGGTCAGCGTCAATCCAGGAGACTTGCATGGCCATGCTCCTGTTCACGTTCCTTGGACAATCCTGTGCGCTGCTCCAGCTCGGCGGCGATCTGGTCAAAAATCAGTGCTTCCGGCGGTGGATTGCGTTTCGTCAACGCCACCGGTACCCCGAGGGCGCTCGCTTCGAGAAATGACGGCAACCGCGGGATGCTCTGCTGGAACATCAGGTTCGCCGGCAGCATCTCGCGCAGTTCCCGCGCCACCTTCAGGCTCATCTCCTGCTCGCGCATCACCATCGTCAGCAAAATCCCGGCCACACGCACCCCTGCGCCTTCCGCGCGAAAGCGTGCCAGCGTCTCCAGCAGGTGTGGCACGCTGCGGATCGCCAGCGGTTCCGCCTGCTGCGGTAGAATCACAAAATCACAGGCCTTCACCACCGCCTCCGTCGTGCTGCTCATGCCAGCGGCAGTGTCCATCAGCACTACATCCGCCCCACGCAGTTCCGCCCCACGTAATAAATCCGCCAAACGCCCCGGCACCTCATGCACCGCCCAGCCCTGCCGCGCGCAGGTGTCATACTGCCCCGCCGGCACGATCTCCAGCTCCGGCAGTCGTGTCGGCACCACAATCTTGTTCAAATCCCCGCCACGGATCAAAAACTCATGAAATCCCTCCCGCGCCTTCGTGCTTTTCGCCAGGGACAGCCCCACCCCGCCCTGCGGGTCCGTATCAACGAGCAACACGCGCCATCCCCGCCGTGCCAGGGAATAGGCCAGATTGATGCACAACGTGGTTTTCCCCACGCCTCCTTTTTGACTGGCTGTTGCAATCGCGATCACCCCGCGATGCTAGGATGCGTTTGCCGAATGGCAAGGAGGTTGCTCAAACCTTGTAACAGAGTTAACGCAATAAGGTTATAATCAGAGAATTCATTGCCGAACCATGCCCAGATTATCGTCGCCCAGTTTTTTTGAGATGAAACGCCATCTTCACTTCCTGTTGCTGCTTTCCACCCTTGTTCCCTCATGCGACAAGCACTCCGTCCTCCAGCAGGAAGTCACCGCGCTTAAATCCACTGTCCAAAGTGACCAGGAAGCGGCCAGGCAATATGGAAACGACATCGCGGCACTCGGGGGCAGCAATGCCCTCAGCAAAATCAACCAGGAGACACCCGCAAGGCAGGAGAGAATTCAACTGCTCGAATTTGAAAATGCCGCCAGAGACCGCAAATGGTCCGCCATCGAAACCGAATTCGCCACCCTCAAGCCTGCTGCCGAGGCCTACAAAACCGCCCAGGCCAAATAAATCGCCGGTCTCACTTACCATGTTCGAATTTCACTACAGCACCTTCTTGAAGGCCATTCTGATGCTGGCCTGCGTCCTTGGCGGCTGCGAATATCTCTCCAAGCTCGACCGCCTCAAGGCAGAACTGGCCGAAGTCAAAGAACTCGCGGGGCCAGCGCGTGAAACTGCTGAACTACGCAAGCAGGAATGGAACGAAATCAAGCGTGCCAAAGACAAACTCGATGCACTGGCACAACGCGAAGAGGAACTTCGCAATCAGAAGGACATGCTGGATCAAAAAGAGCGCAAACTGACGGGGGAAATCAAATATCTGGCAGCCTCCATGGAATCCACCGTTGAAAAAGTCCGCAAAGCGGATGTCGGCACAGCAATGGCTGAACTCAAATTACCAGAACGTGCAGCATTGCAAAACGCCAAAATCCTCAAGATCCACGACGATTCCATCACCTTTCTGCACGAAGACGGCGTCGCCAATCTAAAGCTCCAGGCTTATGAATTGCCCAAGGAGCTAATCGCAAAATACGATCTGGGTACCAGCGGTTTCGTCAAAAGCTTGCAGCGTCTCGAAAAAGAAATAGCAGGACCGGATAAAATCAGATAATACTTCGTAATCTGCGAAAACCCATATAAAAAATAGCATCCGCATAACGGCTTTGTGTTTAATTGGTATTTTAGCGTGTCATGCCGAGGACATCTCGCTGGCTGATGGGAAAGTGCTAAAAAACGCAAAAGTCACGCGTGTCGAGCCTGATGGGCTACGAATTATGCATGCGGATGGCATTTCCAAGGTACCTCATGAATCTTTGCCAGCCGATTTGCAGGCCAAATACAATTTTGACACCACCAAAGCTGATGCATTCCGTAAACAGACCTCGGCCGATCAAAGCGAGGCCCAGAAGCGTATGCGTGAAGAACGCGAAAAGTTACGTGAAATGGAATTGGCCCCCTTGAAGAAAGCACAAGAAGAAGCCGCTAAGACGCCTCGCTTAACAGAGGCCACTAGCATTAAGGGCTATTGGATGCGTTCCCTGCCTCATCCGCGTAGTCTCGACTCAGATTACAGCAAAAAAATAAAATTCGCCACATACATGACCGAACAAATCCGTGCGGGAATTTATGACCTGGAGGCTGAATCAGCAGCATTACAGTGGAATGTGGTAACTATTCAGGTGGTTAAGAAAAGTTAAAGATCGTGCGTTTAACCTCTGAATGCATTACACCGAGGAACACTTGCGACCCGCGATCCAAACCGCCTTTGATCATGGTGGCCTTGATGGTGTATGC
>Ga0209702_10004406_pt1 | contig 20461 bp, 19 predicted proteins | sample FRY01_FD_187210 | JGI IMG/M metagenome (GOLD analysis project Ga0209702, IMG submission 187210) | Freshwater microbial communities from Lake Fryxell liftoff mats and glacier meltwater in Antarctica - FRY-01 (SPAdes) (version 2) | ecosystem: Environmental > Aquatic > Freshwater > Ice > Glacier... | reverse complement strand
GAATTTTGCTATCGAATTAATCGTTCTCAAAGCAAAGAAAACATCTTTAATAATTTGATAGTAAGAATGGTCAAATCAGAAAAAATTTATCAGGCTGAAATTATATGCTCGTAGCTACTGACCTCAAAAAAAAATAATAAGATTGATTTTAATTTTGTTTATGGCTGCTTTTTTAGCAACCCTTTTTTTTGTCCAATAATGAGAATTAAAAATTAATTAAAGGATAAAAACCGTGAATATTATAACTTTTAAAAATAATTGTACAACATTATTTTTATGTAATATTCTCAACTTTAGACTTTTACAAATAAGTTATTTTTCGCAAAAAATCAATTCATTAAAACAAAACAAATACCATTATGAAACCAAAAAACAAATTAGGGATTTGGATGGATCATTCAATAGCACATTTAATGGAATTCACATCAAATCATTTTGAAATTGAAACCATTGAATCCAAATTTACTAAAGAAGAAAAAATGGAAGCTTTACATACAAGTGAAAGTCTTTCTGATTATTATAAAAAAATAAGCGAAACCATTAAAGACTATAAACGAGTAATACTTTTTGGCCCATCCAATGCAAAAACAGAATTGTTTGACTTGTTAAGTGAAGATTATCGTTTCTTAAAAATAAAATTCGAAATAAAAGATACAGATAAAATGACCCCAAACCAACAACATGAATTTGTTAGAGAATATTTTTCAAAAGCATAATTTTAAATTTGACACGTTATTTTTCCCAAAATTATAGTGTCAAATTTAAAATAGGATTCTTAGAATTATTAGGAATCAAAAGCTTATCACATTGATTAATTATAAATAATAATCCCCTATTATATTGATTTAGTCTCTGAAATTATTTTTTCTTACACTCCGAAAAGTAGCCCGGCTTTGAGGAAATATTATAAATTCTATACTTTCCAACTATACTTTCAACCAACAAGAAATTAGAAAAATTCTATTTCCATAGGTCGGAAAAATAGATGTTCTTTGCAGTCTTAAAAGTTAGCTTTATAAAAATGCCGCAAGAAAAAAATAATCCTACTAAAACAAATATATTAGACAGAAGCATTACAACGAGAGAACTCATTTTTCTATTGGCTTTTGTTTTGTGTTTGTCTCCTTTTATTACACCACCCATCGCCCTATTGATGGGATTAATTATTGCGCAGTTTATTGGCCATCCCTATTTGCATCTGAACCATAAAGCCACTCATATTTTACTCCAAATTTCGGTTGTAGGATTGGGTTTTGGGATGAATGTAACTAGCGCTATGAAAGCTGGGAAAGAAGGAATTATTTTTACCATTATTTCTATAATTGCGACATTAATAATTGGTTATGTATTGGGTGAATTTTTAAAAATTGAAAAGAAAACTTCTTTTTTGATTTCGGCAGGAACCGCAATTTGCGGAGGAAGTGCTATTGCAGCCATTTCGCCAGTTATAAAAGCAGAAGAAAAACAAATTTCGATGGCTTTAGGAACCATTTTCATCCTGAATTCGATTGCCTTAGTAGTATTTCCCTTTATTGGTCATACTTTAAATTTATCCCAAACACAATTTGGTATGTGGTGTGCCATTGCAATTCATGACACCAGTTCAGTTGTGGGAGCAGCGAGTAAATACGGACCACAAGCCTTAGAAGTAGCGACAACAGTAAAACTGGCCAGAGCATTATGGATTATTCCAGTAGCATTTTTTTCGACTTTTATTTTTAAAAATAAAGGAACAAAAATCAAAATCCCCTACTTCATTGGTTTGTTTGTTTTAGCAATGATTGCCAATACTTACATTCCTTTTGTACAAGAATACAGTTCCTATTTAACAGGGATTGCTAAATCAGGACTAACATTAACCTTATTTCTTATTGGTTGCGGTTTATCACGAAAAGTATTGCTTTCAGTGGGATACAAACCTTTATTACAAGGCATCGTACTTTGGATATTTATTTCGATTACAGCTTTGTGGGCAGTTATTTCTTTATTTTAATATTGTTCTAAAGATAAAAATGCTTTTCCAATATTCGAAATAACATCAGATTTCCTTAATAAATTCGGGGCAATATTGTAGGCTAGAAATATCCACAAAAAAACATATTACAAATATTTTGATGTTACGTGAATAATTGATAATTTAACACGTAAATAAATAGCAATATGAGCACTAAACTCACTTTAAATATCGACCAAAATACAATTGAGGAACCTAAATTCTATGCCAAAAACAACAGCGTTAGTCTTTCAAAACTTATTGAGAATTATCTTCAGTCATTGACCAAAAAAAATACGGAAAAAACGAAAGTAAGCCCACTTGTAGCGAGTCTTACGGGAGCTATAACAATTGAAAATAAGGACTATGAAAAAGAATATTCTGATTATTTATCAAAAAAATATTCTTGATGGAAAAAATATTGGTTGATACGAATATCGTTATCGATTTACTCTCAAAACGCGAAGAATTTTATAAAGAAGCACAAGAACTTTTTACATTAGCCGATCACAATAAAGTAAAACTTTATATCTCCTCATTAACAATCGCAAATACTCATTATTTGTTAGCGAGAAATTATAAATTAAATGAAGCACGAAAAATTTTAATGAAGTTTAAAGTTTTAGTTTCAGTTTTGCCAATGGATGACAAGATTTTAGAGTTGGCACTAGTTTCTAATTTCAAGGATTTTGAAAATGCAATTCAATATCATACTGCTTTGGAAAATGATTTGGATATTATAATAATTCGAAATAAGAAAGATTTTAAAAAATCTATTCTTCCAGTTTTGACAGCAAAAGAATATCTAAAAAAATAGAAACTTCATTCCCTTAAAATAAATTCTATTGTCTAAACTCAAAAATGCTTTTCCAATATTCCTAATAACATTGGAAGTTATAAACGACTCATAAACCTTGAAGACAAACACCTAGGAAGAGAAACCAACTTCAATTATACGCGAATTATATTTATTATAGAATTTCCAAGTTTGATTTTAAGAATTAGTTTACATTTGAGTAATCTTAAAAAATCCAAATGAAAAATACTATCTATTTATTGCTCCTTTTAATTTTAGCCTCATTCAATACTACTAAAGAAACAATAATAATTTCTGGAAAAATAACAAATACGGAGAATGGGAAAATCAGTATTAAAGGAGAATCTTTCGATAAAAAAATCAAATTAAAAGCGGACGGTAGTTTTCTAGAAAATCTAGTAATTGAATATGATGGACTTTACACGATTGAAACTACAAAAAATAGCTATTCAATCTATTTGTCTTCAGGATCAAAATTAATTATAAACGCTGATGATAATAACTTCAATTCTTCATTAAAATATACTGGCAAAGGAAGTGTCGAAAATCAATACATTGCTAAAAAATCAATTATAACTTCTGCAATCACAGTCGAAGAACTTTATAAATTGGATGAAAATGAATTCTTAAAGAAACTCAATGAAATCAAGGGTTTAATAACAGATTTATATAAAAAAACGAAGTTTACTAATACTTATTTTAAAGAGAAAGAAGTTATCAATATTCATTATTTAGAACAAAAATACTTGTTTTTCTATAAAATTCAACATCCTGGCTATGCGGGATTAAATGGATTTGAAGTCTCTGAAAAATATCCAAAATTTGATAAAACAATTGATGTAGATAATGATTCCGATTTTTTATTTTCGAATGAATATAAGGAATTTGTATTGTATAAATTCTACGAAAATATTAAAGGGGATGGTACCAGTTTTTTCATTTCAGCTAGGGATGCAATTCCAGAAATTAGAGCTCTTAAAAGTCAAAACATAAAAAATCGCTTAATTCAAAATTCTATTTCTGATATTGGCATCGAAAATGCGAATTACGAAAAAACATATAATGATTTTTTATCAATTGTAACATATCCAAAATTAAAAGAAAGCCTCACTACTAATTACAATATAACCAAGGCATTAAACTGTGGTAATCCATCTCCAAAATTTGACTATATAAACCAAAAGGGAGAAAAAACCTCATTAGAGAGTCTAAAAGGAAAATACATTTACATAGATATTTGGGCTACTTGGTGTGGGCCATGTCGGGAAGAAATTCCATTTCTTCAAAAAGTGGAGAAACAATACCAAGGTAAAAATATCGAGTTTGTAAGCATTTCAATTGATGCATTAAAAGACCAAGAGAAATGGAGTAAATTTGTTATCGAAAAACAATTGGGAGGAATTCAATTATTAGCAGACAATGAATGGCAATCACAATTTATGAAAGAATATACCATTCAGGAAGTTCCGACATTTATCCTTATCGATCCTAATGGTAATATTATTAGTGCTAGGGCACCGAGACCATCTGACACCAAACTTATTGATTTATTTAATAGCTTGAAAATATAATTTATGAATCAATGTCGTTTCTTAACGATAACTTCAGAGAGCCATCGGCTCGGCATATGGTGTAGCAACTAATGGTAATATTATCAGTGCTCGAACATCCAAACCATCTGACACCAAACTTATTGATTTATTCAATAGTTTAAAAATATAATTTATGAATCAAAGTCGTTTCCTTAACGATAACTTCAGAGAGCCATCAGCTCGGCATATTGTGTCGCAAAGGATTTTAATCCTTTGGAGATAAATGTAAAAATTCAAATAAAATCCCTTAGGGATAATTCATTTTTTTTACAATTTTTCATTAAAATATACAAAGGTGTAACGATATGTCCCGACCCTATGGGTCTTTGTTGTGTGCTTTCCTTTATGGACGGGTTTAAAAACCCGTCCCTATAAAATGTATCGAGCCTACGGCTCTTTATTTGCGAACTCCTTAGGGAAACGACATTGATTTATGAATCTCTTTTAAAAGGATTTTGTTATACGAAAAATGCTTTTCCAATATTCGAAATAACATTATATGCAATAAAGGATTGATAATTCGTTATATGCAAAGTAATATCAGCCGTTAATCCGTGAAGGCCAACCCAATTACTCGGATTTTACCAGCAAAAAAGTACTACAATTGACTAAACTTAAATTGCTATCCGCCAATTGATGCCTCGCTCATCCGACCACTTTTCTGCATAGTGAAAACCATTACACCGTTAATATACTTTGCATTGGCTGATGCTATAAGAAATATATTTTATCCCTATACAACTTGATTAAATCCTGATTATTTACATAATTAAACCACAAATACTGCTATTGCCCAAAAAGAGAAAAGACAAACATCAACTGCAAGGAAATGCCATTTTGTTGTCCTTTTTTTTACCTTTGAAAAATACAAAACTACTAACTGGAATAATGGCATTACTATGATTACAAAAGCTACATTAGCGGACGTTTCGGCATTAAATGAATTGATTAATTCGGCCTATCGTGGTGAATCTTCCAAAAAAGGATGGACAACGGAAGCCAATTTGTTAGAAGGAAAAAGAACCACCGAAGACGAACTGACCGAAATTATTGATGACAAGAAAAATACCATTCTAAAATATACGGAGAACAATAAGATTATAGGTTGTGTATTGTTAATTGAAAAAGAGGATCGATTGTATCTAGGAATGCTAACAGTTTCACCTGAATTGCAAAATAGCGGCGTTGGAAAAAAGTTGTTGCAACAGTCCGAAATTAACGCTTCATCATTGGGTTTGTCTAAAATTGTAATGACGGTGATTTCCGTTCGGGAGGAACTTATATCTTGGTACAAACGCAACGGTTATTTAGACACGGGAGCAAGAGAACCCTTTCCAGCAGGCAACATTCATATTCCAATCTCCAAGGAACCTTTGGAATTTATGGTGCTAGAAAAAAATATTTTATAATCTTGATAGCGCTATTTTCCTGAATTCTTGACTAAAATCTATTTCTCCAAACTCAAATATGCTTTTCCAATAGTATCGATACAATCCGAAGCGATAAACGACTGATAACCAGTTTCGGGCAAGGCGATATCCGCCGTTAATCCGTGAAGGTAAACCCCTATTATTGCCGCGTCAATGGGTTCGTAGGATTGTGCCAGCAAACTCGTGATCATTCCCGTCAAGACATCACCGGTTCCGGCTGTTGCCAATGCTGCGTTTCCGGTCGTGTTTTCATAAATCGTTTCTCCGTCAATGATGAAGGTTGGCGCACCTTTCATCACGATAACTAAATTATGCCGTTTCGAAAAAGCGGTGGTTTTTTCGAATTTTTCAGCTACCGAATCCCAGGTTCCTATGAGTCGTTCCAATTCTTTTTGATGTGGTGTAAAAATAGTTTTTTCGGGCAAAAACGAAAGCCATTGTTTGTTTTGGGACATAATATTCAGCGCATCGGCATCGATAACTAGTGGGATTTCATTGGTTTTTACAAATCGATGCAAGGCAGTGTGTGTTTCAATATCCTGCCCTATTCCTGGACCAATTCCGATAGCTTGGGGAACAAAATCGAAGACAATTCTGGTAATGTATTTCACCGAAATATCCGTTAAAACCATCACTTCGGGATTGGCAGTTTGCACGATTTTGTAGCCACATCTGGGAATAAAAACCGTAACCAATCCGCAGCCCGTTTTCAAACAAGCTTTGGAGGACAAAGTCATCGCTCCTATTTTGCCGTAACTGCCGCCAATTAACAGGGCGTGGCCTTGAATGCCTTTATGGGTATGCGAATCAATGGGTTTGTATCGTTTGACAATTTCGGATTTGTCGATGGGAATTGTGGGTTTCATTGAATAAAATTTGTTCGTTTAAAAATACAAAAATTAAATGAATGAGGGTTGTTGACTCTATTTTATTTTTTTACAAATTTTGCTCGTCTTCGTTACATTTTTAAACGGAATTGCAAAACAATCATTCCTTTAAAAGTAAAAAAAAATCTCGCTTGCTGCTGTTGTAACGAGATGAAACCCGTTCCTCAAAATGACAAATTAAGGAACAAAATCAAGGCAAACCGACTTGCAAAAATGCGAATTCATTGGTTTTACTTAGCCAATTCCTAGCCCCGATAGAAATGGAAATCCTTATTCTAAACCTTTTTTGGTTTAGAATAAGATTGCAATGGATAGCGGGAAATAGCTCCTGAAAACCCTTTGCCACTCCATAAAAAATCTATAAATTAGCCACTTCAAATTTTATCTAAATCTACAAATGAAAAATACTGCGCTGACGCACATACACGAGAGTTTGGGAGCCAAAATGCTTCCGTTTGCTGGATACAATATGCCTATTTTATACGAAGGTGTGAATGCTGAACACGAAGTGGTTCGCAATGCAGTAGGTGTTTTTGACGTTTCCCACATGGGCGAATTCTTGTTGACTGGTCCCAATGCCTTGGCTTTAATACAGAAAGTGACATCGAATGATGCTTCGACTTTGACAATCGGTAAAGCGCAATATTCTTGTTTACCCAACAAAGAGGGCGGAATTGTAGATGATTTGATTGTTTACAAAATGAAAGACGAACAGTATTTATTGGTCGTAAATGCTTCAAACATAGACAAAGATTGGGATTGGATTTCAAGCCACAACGATTTGGACGTGGAAATGAAAAACCTTTCGGATGATTATTCTTTATTGGCGATTCAAGGTCCAAAAGCCGTTGAAGCGATGCAAACTTTGTCTTCGATTGATTTGGCAGCGATTAAATATTATCATTTTGAAGTGACTGATTTTGCGGGAGTTGAACATGTTATTATTTCGGCAACTGGTTACACCGGTTCTGGAGGTTTTGAGATTTACTGTAAAAACTCGGAAGTGGAACAAATTTGGAACAAAGTTTTTGAAGCTGGTAAAGCTTTTGGAATCAAGCCAATTGGTTTGGCCGCTCGCGATACTTTGCGTCTTGAAATGGGTTTCTGTTTGTATGGAAACGACATCAACGACAGCACTTCACCACTGGAAGCCGGCTTGGGTTGGATTACCAAATTCAATAAAGAATTCACCAATTCTGAACATTTAAAAAAACAGAAAGAAGCTGGAGTTGCAAGGAAATTGGTAGCTTTCGAAATGCAGGAACGCGCCGTGCCAAGACACGATTACGAGATTGTGGATGCTTCGGGCAAGGTGATTGGAATTGTGACTTCGGGAACGATGTCGCCATCGATGAATGTTGGAATTGGAATGGGTTATGTAACCACCGAAAACAGTGTTATTGACAGCGAAATTTTCATCCGAATCCGAAAAAATGATGTTCCGGCGAAAGTGGTAAAATTGCCTTTTTACAAGAAATAAAAAAAAATAATGACGGTCACAAAAATAAATTAAAAAAAGAATTGAAATACTTAAAGTAATAACAAAAGTAATTACATTAGTAGTATGATAAAAACTCGCCAGACACAAATTATAAAAATAGGAAATTCTAACGGAATTAGAATTCCTAAAGAATATCTTAGCGCATTAGGGACAAAAGAGGTCGTTTTGGAGCTTATAAACGACACCTTAACTATCAAGCCTGTAAAAGAAGTTGTTCCGCCACGCAGCAAGTGGAACGAGATATTGGCTAAAATGAAAATAGAATCCGAAGATGATTTTAACGATTTTGATACAACTCTCACTGATGGCATTGACGATTTATAAAAAATGGGACATTGTTTTGGTAGATTTTAATCCAACCAAAGGAAGCGAAATATCAAAAATAAGACTGTGTTTAATAGTTTCCCCAAATAGCGTGAATACTTATATGAATACTGTTGTAGTTGTTCCTTTTAATGCAAAACCCAAAGGTTATCCGTTTAGAATATTGACAAAACACAAAGATATTTCTGGGGAATTGTGTTTTGACCATATCAAAAGCATTGACAAAAGCAGGATTGTAAAAACAGACGGCACCATTGTAAAAACATTAAGAACATCCATAAATAATTTGTTATTTGAATTTTTTAATGAGTAAATGCAAAACTTTTTTTGCAGTCTAAAAATAATAATTAATGAGGAAAATTTTACTCGTACTGTTCTTGACAACATTTTCCCTATTTGGTCAAAATAGTGCGAGAACTTGTGAAATACTTTCCAAGATAAATGCGCTAATTCAAAGCGAACATTACCATCCAAAACCGGTAGACGACAGCTTATCGGTTTATGTTTTTGATACTTTTATCGATGGTTTGGATAGCAACAGAAATTTACTGACCAAAATAGAATACGAAAATCTCTGCAAACACAGGCTTCAACTCGACAATTACATTTTGCAAAACGATTGTTCTTTTATGAATGATTTTGTTTCGATGTATCAAATGGCATTGGAAAGAAAGAAAAAAATTCTGAAGAAAATACAAAACGAAGCGCTGAATTACAATACCAATGACTCTGTTAAATTTTCAAAGAAAAATTTTCCTTTTGACCTTGTGGAAACTGATATTGAAAGGGTTTGGAAAAAGAGAATTCGCTATGAAATTCTGGAAGACATTTCGAAATTGAGTTCCAATTTAGATTCCTTGAGCCCACATTTTTCAAAATTGGAAAAAACAGCGAAAGCAAAAATATTTGAAACCCACTTATGCAAATCAAATAGTATTCTGAACAGCCAAAAAGGATTGGAATATGACTTACAAAATGATTTCCTGAATATTTTTTGCAGCTATTTTGACCCGCATACCAATTACTTTTCACTAGATGCCAAGACCAGTTTTATGTCAGGTTTGTCCACAAGTGGTTTGTCGTTGGGACTCAATGTAACGCTGAATGAAAAAGAAGAAATCATTGTTTCTGAAATTGTTCCCGGCGGTCCTGCAGACAAGGCCAAAAAGTTTGAAAAAGACGACGTAATATTAAAAGTTTCCAATAAAAAAGGAGAAGAATATTTGGTTTCTTGCGCTCCTTTGGACAAGATTGGAGAATTAATTTTTTCCGATTCCAATAAGGAAATCGAGTTGACCATCCAGAAAAAAAACGGAAATATTCTAGCCATTCTTCTCCAAAAACAAGTGATGAAAGCCACAACAAACGCCGTTTACAGTTTCATTGCTGAGAAAGAAATTAAAATTGGCTATATCAATATTCCCAACTTTTATTCCGATTTTGACGGGTACAGCGACCAAGGTTGTGCCGATGATGTTGCTAAAGAAATTACAAAACTAACTCAGGATAACATTCAAGGGTTAGTGATTGATCTCCAAGATAACGGTGGCGGTTCAATGGAAGAAGCCCTCAAGTTAGCCGGAATGTTTATCGATTTTGGTCCTGTTTCGGTTATGGTCAACAACAAAAAGAAACATGCGATTCTAAAAGATTACAGTCGAGGCGTATCTTATTTTGGTCCAATAGTCATTTTAATTAACGGAAATTCTGCATCGGCAAGCGAGTTTTTTGCTGCTGCTATGCAAGATTACAACAGAGGAATCATCGTTGGAAGCAAATCATTGGGCAAAGCTTCGATGCAATCCATTGTTCCTTTAGACGGAAATCAGCAGGATTTTGTAAAATTAACGCTCGAAAAATTCTACAGAATCACCGGCGACAGCAACCAAATAAAAGGAATCATTCCGGATATGGCACTTCCTATTTTATTTGACAGTATTGCTCCTCGCGAAATAAGCTATAAAACGGCCTTAGAATATGACTTGATTACTACAAAAGCAAAGTTTACTCCTTTCCGAAAAGATTATTACCCCACATTAATAACACTCAGTAATTCAAGATCGAAAGACAATGCTCGGTTCAATGAGATTCGTTTAGCTAACGATGAAATTAATGCCCTTTACAATAATCCAAAAAAACCGCTGCGAATTGCTTTTAAGAATGTGTTCAATGATGTTCACGAAATTGATTCCCTTTTCAAAAAAGCAAAGAAAATTGCCAAAACGGAAAACAACTGCAACATTTCAAATAACACCTACGATTTAGAAAAGTTACAATTTGACACTTTCCAGCAGGAAGTTAACACTTCTAAAATGAATGGACTAAAAACCAATCCTTACATAGATGAAGCTGTCGCAATACTGAATGACTTCAATAATTTAAAAATAGGTTCAAAATAAAAAAAGTAACTATTGACTACTAAACAAATTGGAAGAAAATTGGACTCGAATTTTACAAATTCACAAGAATTAAGTAATGTGAACAAACGAATGTCGTATTTTTTCAAACCTAATCTTTTTTGTCATTTCGACGAAGGATAAATCACATTAGTTGCTCTCGTTATGTGATTCGCATAGCTTGTTCGTGATTTGTTCTCGAGTCTCCTTCGAAATAACAAAATAACGGAATGGATGTTTTAAGTTTGCAATGTATAGTGTTTCAAAGTATAATGCGACAATAAATAATTGTTATTTCTTATTGTTTACAATTAAGTTTTTTTGAAAATTAATTAATAGAATTTGGGCAAATCAGTGAAATTCGCATCAACTTTTTTCACTGCTGAATAGTTACAAAAAACATTTGATAAAATAACTAATAACTGTATTTTTGCAGTTCATAATACTAATTAGAAATGGGAAGAGCGTTTGAATTCAGAAAAGGTAGAAAAATGAAACGTTGGTCAGCAATGGCCAAAGCATTTACCAGAATTGGAAAAGATATTGTAATGGCTGTGAAGGAAGGTGGGCCAAATCCTGATGCCAACTCCAGATTGAGAGCTGTAATCCAGAATTCAAAGGCAGTAAATATGCCTAAAGAAAATGTGGAACGCGCCATCAAAAAAGCAACTGATAAAGATACCGCCAACTATAAAGAGGTTTTGTTTGAAGGTTATGCGCCGCACGGAATCGCAATCCTAGTTGAAACTGCCACGGACAACAACAATAGAACTGTTGCCAATATTCGCAGCTATTTCAACAAATGCAATGGAACAATGGGAACGCAAGGTTCCGTAGAATTTATGTTTGACCATACCTGCAACTTCCGAATTCCTGCTAACGGAATTGATCCTGAAGAATTGGAATTGGAATTAATCGATTTTGGTGCCGAAGAGGTTTTTGAAGACGAAGATGGCATCTTGATTTACGCTTCTTTTGGTAGTTTTGGAACCATCCAAAAAGAATTGGAAAACAGAAAACTAGAAATCCTTTCTTCCGGTTTTGAACGTATTCCGCAAATCACAAAGAAACTTAGCGAAGCTGAAATGGCAGACGTGGAAAAACTAATCGAGAAAATCGAGGAAGATGATGACGTGATGAACGTGTATCACACCATGGAGGAAAACTAATTGATAATTAATAATTGGATAATTCATTAGTATAAAAAAGTCCCTTTAGCTTGCGCAAAAGGGACTTTTTTTAATTATCAACTGTCAATTATAAATAGTCAATTTACTTTATAAATTCGATTTTCTGTACTTCTTCTTCGTTAATGCTGTCGAAGAAACCTTGATCGTTCATCCAGTCATCACTAAACACTTTGCTCATATAACGTGAACCGTGATCCGGAAAAATGGCAATCACATTACTGTTTTTGTCAAATTCGCCTTCTTCGGAATATTGTCTAATAGCTTGAAGCACGGCTCCAGAAGTATAACCAACAAACAAACCTTCTTTTCGGGCTAATTCTCTTGTTGCATGGGCACTTTCTTCATCGGTAACCTTCATAAATTGATCAATAATATCAAAATCTGTAGCCGATGGAATTAAGTTTTTTCCCAAACCTTCGATTCGGTATGGGTAAATTTCTTTATTGTCAAATTCTTTAGTCTCGTGGTATTTTTTCAAAACGGAACCAAAAGCATCCACACCTAAGATTCTGATGTTTGGATTTTGCTCTTTCAAGTATTTTGCGGTTCCTGAAATGGTTCCACCTGTTCCGCTGCAAGCAATAAGATGGGTTATTTTACCGTTTGTTTGTTCCCAAATTTCCGGTCCTGTAGATTTGTAATGAGCATCAACATTAAGCTGATTGAAGTACTGGTTGATGTAAACAGAACCTTTGGTTTCTTCGTGTAAACGTTTGGCAACACAGTAGTAAGACCTTTCATCGTCAGCAGAAACGTGTGCTGGACAAACATAAACTTTGGCACCTAAACTGCGAAGCATGTCAATTTTATCCTTGGATGATTTTGAAGTAACTGCCAAAATACAGTTGTACCCTTTGATGATACTTACCATTGCTAAACTAAAACCAGTATTTCCAGATGTAGTTTCTATAATGGTATCTCCTGGAGAAAGGATTCCCCGCTTCTCGGCTTCTTCAATAATAAATAAAGCAATTCTATCTTTGGTGGAATGACCGGGATTAAAAGCTTCTACTTTAGCGTAAAAATTTCCTTCTAATTCTTCGGTAACTTTATTTAGTTTAATAAGTGGAGTATTACCTATTAATTCTAAAATATTATTATAAGCGTTAATTTCTTCTTTCATAAAAAAATAGTTAATCAAGGACACTTTTTATTTTAACCTAAAATCCTTGCAAATTTAACAAAAATATTCTAATTACTTTTCAATTTTTTCTAAATCTAATAAAAAACTGTACTCTTTGGCCAATTCTTTAATGGCTTCAAATCTTCCGGAAGCTCCTCCGTGACCCGCAGCCATATTTGTATCTAAAAACAATACGGAATTATCTGTTTTCATATTTCTTAATTTAGCAACCCATTTAGCTGGTTCCCAGTACTGTACCTGCGAATCATGCAAGCCTGTCGAAACATAAATATTAGGATAGCTTTGTTTTTTTACATTATCATAAGGCGAATAAGATCGCATATAATTGTAATATTTTTTAACATTCGGATTTCCCCATTCGTCGTATTCTCCAGTCGTAAGAGGAATACTTTCGTCTAACATTGTAGAAATTACGTCTACAAAAGGTACTTGCGCAATAATTCCATGGTATAATTCCGCGGCCAAATTCACGATTGCACCCATCAATAATCCTCCGGCTGAACCACCTTCGGCATATAAATGTTCCTGTGAAGTGTATTTTTGTTCAATCACAAATTTGGAACAATCGATAAAATCGGTAAACGTGTTTTTCTTTTTCAACAATCTGCCGTCTTTATACCATTGTCTTCCCAAATCTTCGCCTCCGCGAATGTGGGCGATAGCAAAAATAAATCCTCGGTCAAGCAATGTCAATCGGGTGGAGGAAAACGTGGCATCCATCGAATGTCCGTAAGAACCATAAGCATAGAGCAACAACGGATTTTTGCCGTCTTTATGGAGTCCTTTTCTATAAACCATCGAAATGGGAATCTTGGTTCCGTCTTTTGCCGTTGCCCAAATTCGTTCTTCGGTGTAATTATTTTTGTCGAATTTTCCGCCCAGAACTTGTTGCTCTTTCTTGATTTCCTTGGTTTTTGTTTTCATATTGAAATCAATCACCGAAGAAGGCGTCGTCATCGATTGGTAGGAATAACGCAAAATATCAGTGTCAAAATCCACGTTGATTCCTGTGCAAGCAGTATAAGTTTCGCTTTCAAAAGGCAAATAATATTCCCCTACTCCACTCCACGGCATAATCCTGATTTTATTCAACCCATTGGTACGTTCTTCAACTACCAGAAAATCTTTGAAAATTTCAATATCTTCCAACAAAACATCGTCACGATGCGGAACAACTTCTGTCCAATACTCTTTGGATGTGGCTGTTTCCAAGGTTTTCATTAATTTAAAATTCGTGGCTTTGTCCGCATTGGTCATAATGTAGAAATTGTCCCCGTAATGATTAATGCTGTATTCTAAACCGCGAACACGTTTCTGGAAAATCCTGAATTCGCCATCGGGATTATCAGCTTCTAAGATTCTATATTCGGTGGTCAAAGTACTTCCAGATTCTATCGCCAAATATTTTCTGGATTTGGATTTAGCAATCTCAACGTTATAGGTTTCATCTTTTTCAAAATAAACCAACACATCATCGGTTTGTTTTGTGCCTAGTCTATGCTTGAAAATCTTGTCGGAACGCAGGGTAACTTCATCTTGACTGGAATAAAAAATAGTCTTGTTGTCATTTGCCCAAACGGCATTTCCTGAAACTTTTTCAATTTTATCGAAAAGAATTTTGCCAGTTTCTAGGTTTTTAACTTGAATGTCATAAATTCTTCTTCCAACAATATCAATACTAAAAACGGCCAACTTGTTGTCTGGACTGATGCTCAAACCGCCTAACTGGAAATAAGGTTGTCCTTTTGCCAATGTATTGCAATCGAACAAAATTTCCTCTTTGGCCGAAAGGCTTTCTTTTTTTCTGGAATAAATAGGATAATTTTTCCCGGTTTCAAAACGGGTAATGTAGTAATATCCATTGTACAAATACGGAACTGACTCGTCATCTTCCTTGATTCTGCCCTTCATTTCTTCAAACAATTCCTTTTGGAAAGTCTTAGTATGAGCAGTCATTTTTTTGTAATAGGCATTCTCTTTATTCAAATAATCAATGACTTCCGGGTTTTCCCGGTCGTTCAACCAAAAGTAATTGTCAATTCTCACATCACCGAACTTATCCAAAGTTTTAGGGATTATTTTGGCGACGGGGGGTTTTATTTCTTTCGGCATATTTTGAACTTTCGATTATATAAAAGATTCTGCAAAAATAATACAAAGTGAGCATAGAATGAATCTATTTATAGTTAAAAAATTAAATTGAATATCATCAATCAAAAGAGTAATTTTGCAACACTAAAATTAAAAAATCATAAAAATGGATTTAATGGGAATGATGGGTAAATTGAAAGAAACCCAACGAAAAATAGAAGAAACAAAAATACGCTTGGATTCGGTTTTGATCGACGAACAAAGCAATGACGGCGCATTGAAAGTTACTTTCACGGCAAATGGAAAATTAAAATCCATTTGCATCGACAATTCATTATTGGAAGACAAAGAACAATTGGAGGATTATTTGATTGTCACCCTTAACAAAGCCATCGAAAAAGCGGCAAAAGTTAACCAAGCCGAATTAGACGCTGTCGCCAAAGTCGATATGCCAATGATTCCGGGAATGGACGAAATGTTTAAATAAAAAAATATACTAAATGGGAACTCCAACAAATTGGCACGAAAAACACACTAAAACACTGGACTTTGGAAGCCGTTTAGCTGATTCTGTAGCGAAAGGAATGGGTTCTTGGAAATTTATTATCATTCAAACGGTTTTGGTAATACTTTGGATGAGTTTAAATCTTGTTGGTTTTTTCTATCATTGGGATGTTTATCCGTTTATCTTGCTCAATCTTCTTTTCTCGACACAAGCTGCTTATGCTGCACCAATCATTATGATGTCCCAAAACAGGCAAAGCGAAAGAGATCGTTCGCAAGCCAAAGCGGATTATCAAACAAATATTGAGGCAAAACAAGAAATCGAAGCCTTAGCAATAATGTTAAGTAGACTTGAAGTAGAAAAATTAGACAAAATTATTGCAATGTTGAATGAAATGGATAAAAAAAAATAGTTTCAAGTTCAAGTTCTCAACCTGAAACTTGAAACTAAATCACCAACTTCTCCAAGGTTTCCAGAACATAAGTATGCATCACTTCACGATAATCCAAATGGGTAACGATGCGCAGTTTTCCGTGACCCATTGAACTTATGGAAATTCCTTTTTGTTTCAATTTTTCCATCAAAACGGCTTCGTCTATACTAAATTGAACCGAGAAAATCAAGATATTGGTTTCTATGGGTTCTACCTTAGCAACCCAGTTTAGTTTTTCTAAGACAGCTCCTAATTCCTTGGCGCGTCGGTGGTCGTCTGCCAATCTTTCGATGTGGTTTTCCAATGCATAAATTCCGGCTGCCGCCAAATAACCTACTTGACGCATTCCGCCACCAAGAATTTTTCTAACTCTCAAAGCTCTGTGAATGGTAGCTTTATCAGATAAAAGAAGAGAACCAATTGGCGCACCCAAACCTTTGGACAAACAAACAGAAATGGTATTAAATACTTTTCCGTAATTTTTCGGATTGTCATTGGTGGCAACCAAAGCATTCCAAATCCTTGCGCCATCCAAATGGAATTTCAAATTATTGGCATCGCAAACCTTTCTGATTTTCTTGAATTCTTCAAAATCATAACAAGCGCCACCGCCTTTGTTGGTCGTGTTTTCGACACAAACCAAACTCGTCAGCGGACTGTGATAAAATTGCGGATCATTGATGGAACCCGCCACTTGTTCAGCAGTAATCATTCCGCGATTTCCATTCAACAAACAGCAGGAAACGCCACTGTTAAAGGACGCTCCACCTCCTTCATAATTATAAACGTGCGCCCATTTGTCAGCGATTAATTGCTCGCCGGGTTGTGTGTGCAATTTAATGGCGGTTTGATTTGCCATCGTCCCTGAAGGAAAAAAGAGCGCGGCTTCCATCCCGAACATTTCGGCAACTTTAGCTTCCAGTTCGATCACGGTTGGATCTTGTTTGTATACATCGTCCCCTACTTCGGCTTTAAACATCGCGCGCAACATTTCTTGAGTGGGTTTAGTAACAGTATCGCTTACTAAATTAATTTCCATATTATTTTTATATTTAAGGTGAAAGACAATTTACGAATTGTCACTACCAATATTTTTTCTATTTTTGTGCCACAAAATTACTATAATTTATGACAACTACCGAACAAATAAAAGGTATTGTGGAGCGCCTTGGTGCGTTGAGGAGGTATCTTTGACGTTGATGCCAAACTAATCGAGATTACCAACGAGGAAGAAAAAACCTTGGCTCCAGATTTTTGGAACAATGCCAAAGAAGCCGAAATCTATATAAAAAACCTTCGCTCCAAGAAAAAATGGATTGAAGATTACAACAAAGCGGTCGAAATGGCCGACGAGTTGCAACTGGCTTACGAATTCTACAAAGAAGGGGAACTTTCTGTTGAAGAATTAGATGAGCAATTCGCTGCTACCAAAAACCATATTGAAGCCATAGAATTCAAAAATATGTTGTCCGATGAAGGCGACAGTTTGAGTGCAGTGCTGCAAATTACGGCTGGTGCTGGTGGGACTGAAAGTTGTGACTGGGCTTCGATGTTGATGCGAATGTACATGATGTGGGCCGAAAAATCGGGTTACAAAATACGCGAACTCAATTATCAGGAAGGCGATGTTGCAGGAATAAAAACGGTAACACTCGAGATTGAGGGCGATTTTGCTTTTGGTTATTTAAAAGGCGAAAATGGCGTACATCGATTGGTGCGAATCTCCCCTTTTGATAGCAATGCCAAGCGACACACGTCTTTTGCATCGGTTTATGTGTATCCGTTGGTTGACGATACGATAGAAATTGAAATAAATCCCGCCGATATTGAAATCACCACGGCTCGTTCGAGCGGCGCCGGTGGTCAAAATGTAAATAAGGTGGAGACCAAAGTGCAGTTGAACCACAAACCTTCCGGGATTCAGATTCAGTGTTCAGAAACGCGTTCGCAACACGACAACAGAAACCGTGCAATGCAAATGCTGAAATCGCAATTGTATGAAATTGAATTAAAAAAGCAACAAGAACAACGCTCTGATATTGAAGCCGGAAAAATGAAAATCGAATGGGGTTCGCAAATCCGAAATTACGTGATGCAACCTTATAAGTTAGTCAAAGATGTTCGCACTGGTTATGAAACCAGCAATGTTGACGGCGTGATGAATGGCGATATCGACGAGTTCTTGAAAGCATTCTTGATGATGATGGGACAAAAGGATGAGGAATAGTTTGCAGTTTTCAGTCGCAGTTTTCAGTTGGAATAATTCAACCTTAACAAGTTTTAAAAACCTGTCAGGTTTGTCTTTAAAAAGCAATTGCTACTACAACGTAATAGTCTAGTTTATTGAAGAACTATGGCGTTTTTGGGTAGATTCCGCCCTTTATCTTGTCCTTTTTCTATATAAATGTCTTAAGTTTGCTTTTATAGATAATTCAAAAAACAACATTAAAATGAGCAAGACACTTCCAGAAAAATATAAACATTCTTATGCATTTAATCCAAAATATAAAAAATCAGCAGTGTATTTTTCAATGGAATTTGCCATTGATCAATCTTTAAAAATATATTCTGGAGGCTTAGGTTTCTTGGCAGGTTCTCATATGAGAAGTGCATACGATTTAAAGCAAAATGTTATTGGGATTGGGATATTGTGGAAAAAAGGATATTACGACCAATATAAAAAAGAGGATCTTTCGATGGGCGTTCAATTTCAAGAAAAAATATACCACTTCTTAGAAGAAACCAATATAAAATTTACCATAAAAATCAATAATTCTGATGTTTGGGTAACTGCTTATTATTTGAATCCAAAGACTTTTGGCACTGTTCCAATGTTTTTCCTTTCGACTGATTTGCCAGAAAACGATTATTTGGCAAAATCAACCACTTTCCGTTTGTATGATTCTGACCCAATCGCTAAAATTGCACAAACAATGGTTTTAGGTCTTGGTGGTTCGAAATTATTGGACGCATTGGATTATGAACCGGATGTGTATCATTTAAACGAAGCGCACGCCGTATCTTGTGTTTTTCATTTATACAATAAATTTAAAAATGTGGAAGCTATCAGGGAAAAAATGGTTTTTACAACGCATACTCCTGAAGAAGCCGGCAACGAAAAACATAACATTCACCTCTTGAATTCATTGAGTTTCTTTGATGGTATTCCACTGGAAAAAGTACGTGAAATCACCGGAATCCAAGATGATACCTTCAATCATACTTTAGTAGGACTTCGATTGAGTCATGTTGCAAACGGCGTTTCAAAATTGCACGGAGAGGTTTCTCGAGATATGTGGAAAGATTATTCAGGAATTTGCCCGATTATTCATATTACCAATGCCCAAAACAAGAAATATTGGGCCGATGCTTGGTTAGACGAAGCCTTTCAAAACAAGGATAGAGAAGCGTTAATCAAAAGAAAAACAAGATTAAAAGCAAAACTTTTTGATGTTGTCGCTGACCAAACCGGAAAATTGTTTGACCCTAATATTATAACCATAATTTGGGCAAGACGATTTGCTGATTACAAACGACCTGATTTAATTACCAGAGATTACGATCGTTTTATTAAGTTGTTGTCCAATACCAAAAGACCAGTTCAAATCATATTTGCTGGAAAACCATATCCAATGGATTATGGAGCCATTCACAACTTTGATAAATTGACTTACATCAGTAAAAATATCAAAAATATGGCGGTTCTTACGGGACACGAATTGAAATTATCACGCCAGTTAAAAGAAGGTGCCGATGTTTGGTTAAACAATCCAAGAGTGACCAGAGAAGCATCGGGAACATCTGGAATGACAGCGGCAATGAACGGCGCGGTCAATTTTTCGACAAATGATGGTTGGGTTCGCGAATTCAAGGATTTGAACAAAACCCAGAATTCTTTCGTGTTGCCTATCGTTGATCATAACCTGACAACACATCAACAAGACGAAATGGATTTGGAAAATTTATTTGAAATGCTTGAAAACGAAGTACTTCCTTTGTATTATGATAGTCCAAAAAAATGGTGGGATTTGGGGTCACATAAATTTTCTGGGGATTAACTAAAAAGTTTTTCCATTCTAAACAGAAAGAATTTCACATCTACGACACCTCTTTGATTTGCTCTAAAGAGTTTTACTTTTGAATTAAAAGATTCAGCGT
>Ga0209702_10004405_pt1 | contig 20462 bp, 30 predicted proteins | sample FRY01_FD_187210 | JGI IMG/M metagenome (GOLD analysis project Ga0209702, IMG submission 187210) | Freshwater microbial communities from Lake Fryxell liftoff mats and glacier meltwater in Antarctica - FRY-01 (SPAdes) (version 2) | ecosystem: Environmental > Aquatic > Freshwater > Ice > Glacier... | reverse complement strand
AACGGAAGATTAGACGGGCACAGAATAAAATTAATCAGTAATCAACGGGATGCAGCTACCCGAAGGAGGCGATTACGAAACACAAATTTTGAATTAAACGCAGTGGCTATTGTTGCATTGCCACTAACTCGCAGCTATCACCATACGATAGCCGCGAGGCTCGTTCCGAAAGGGAGATTGAAAACGAGATATGCGAATAGAATGCGAACGCCTCCAAGGTTTCCCAGATAACTGGACCAAGTATGGTATCAACGAAAAAGGCGAAACCATTGAAATAAGCCGCACCCAACGCTACAAGCTATGCGGCAATGCTGTTACGGCCTCCATCGTGCAAATGATAGGCGAACCACTTATCAGAGATTTTGAATAACACTTACTTCAAACAAAAAAAACCAATGAAACAATTCAAACAAAAAAAACCAATGAAACAATCCAAACAACTAGGCCCAACCATCGACACAGCTCCAAAATCCGTGCGCATACATCGCTTTGCTCGCACACCAAAAAATGGCGATGTGGTGAAGGTCTATTCTCTCAGAACACAAGATCTGCTCACCTACGCCATTATAAAGGCCGTAATGGTAGATGTGTTCTATGGTGCGGTAAAAGAATACGACCGCAAAATAACCCATGCCGAAATGGTGGTGGTAGAAAAGACCGATCGGCATTATGATACGCTGGAATGTCAATTTTTTCTGCCTGAATCAAGAGTGAAATTTATTTGAGAAACCAAGAAACCATGGCTGAACACGAACTAAAACTTTCGCGCATTAAAGAATCTGAAATTGATTCTATACGCGATTTCCTGAACGAACTAGGACTTGAATTGCTTGCTAAGCAACAAGAGCATGAAGCTGCAGATTCAACCGAAATAGTTCCAACCAACGTCTAAACCTCCATCCTATTTTGAAAAACCTATTCCCAAAAGAACTACTGGACCGCATTATCACCGATTCGCGTGTTGAAGATATTGTTTCCGATTTTATCCAACTAAAACCCAAAGGTGCCGATCTGGTGGGCGAATGCCCCAAGTGCCGCAAAGCAGGTAAGTTATCGGTAAATAAGGCAAAGCAGGTTGTAAAGTGCTTCAGTTGTGGAGACAAGGGCTATGGCCAAAAAACCGTTATCAAACTGGTGCAGCACCTCAAAGGCTGCGATTTTAAGGAAGCGGTGCTGTGGCTTACAGATAAGTACAATTTGCATCACTTGCTTCCTTCGGCTGATGTAACGATAGATGTTGGCGCAAAGCCACCAAAGACCAAAAAAACCGCTGTCATTCCGAGGAACGAGGAATCTAACCCGAAAGAGACTACCACGCCTCCTGAGCCGAAAGCCGCAAAACCAACCTCCGTGCGTACCAAACCAAAGGTTGACGGCAGTTTCCGCGATCAGACACTGGCAGAAAGCGGAATAACCGATGCCATGCAACGCATGAACATCCTGCGGACCGAGCGCGGACAAGATTCTACCATTACAGATTTTGACCGCTACGAAACCGGAACGCTCAACATGAAAAAGGGCGGTGCCATTGAGCGCGGAAACGTGGACATGATTATGCACTACGTTGGGCTAGACCGCAAAGCAATGACCTTTGTGCCCAAGCAAGGCAACAAAAGCCCAAAACCCATGTTGCGCTGCCGTTTTGAGCGACCAGAACTGCACATGTTCAAAGGCAAACCAACCAAGTACGTTTCGCCAAAGGATAGCGGACTGCACTTGTGGTTGCCAAACAAGCTAATTACCGATTTCAACAATACGGGCGTATCTGCGGGCATTCTCACGTTTCAGGAAGGAGAAAAGAAAGCCGATCGGATGTGCCAAATTGCACCTTCGGTTGGTATTATGGGTATTCATTCGCTGGCAAAGATGGACGATCATCTACCAGGAGAAGTAGAGCAACTGCAAAAGAAGTTTGATTTTGATACTTACATCTTCTTTATGGATGCCGACCTTTTTGAGTTGGGTAACAGTAAAGATGGAAGTGTAGATCAACGGCCAAAGAGCTTTGCCAATGCCGCAAAGAAGTTCCGGCACCACATCCACAAATTTCAATCGGGAGAAAAGCGCCTAACCATCCTATTGGCACATCCAACTACGTTGGACCAAGACATCAAAGGCATGGACGACCTGATGGAATCAGGACTGGTTACGGATGAAGAAATGCGCACCATCCTGGCCAATGGTGCCAAAGGCATAGATCACGAGCTGGTGAAGTTTTACGAGCTCACCATACGAACAGACGAGCAGATAGACGACATCTGGAACTTGGCCGCCCGCCTCAAGTTTGCCGAAGAGTACCGCGATAAGATTCGGGCTATTTTCGGAGAAGAAAAGTTTAAGCTAGGGCGGCAATGGCGTAAGTTCGATAAGCATGGTGCCCTTATGTTTGACCAAGAACTACTGCCGCACGAAGAATTCTATTCTGTGTGGGAAGATGAAGAGGGAAAGAAGCCGCCAAAGGTTATTTTTTCGCCTACCAAGTTAATGGCATTCCTTGCGGCCCGTGGCTTTTATCGCTACCGCGAAATGGCCGCAAAAAACGAAGAGACCACCTTCAGTTTCATTCGCGTAGAAGACAATACAGTGGTGAAGGTGCCCGATTTCGACATCCGTGATTTTGTGCTGGAGTTTTTGGATGATGAGGAAGACCGCAGGCTATTTGTCCGAGATTATTTCCGCACCACGCAAGAAACCACCATCGGAAAAAAGACATTCAGCCTATTGCCTTTTAGAGAGCCTACTGTATTGCAAGACACCCGCGATACGAAGTATATGACATTCAAAACACCCGAATCAAATAATGTTGCGGTGTGGGATATTACCAAAGACGAAGTAAAGGTGCGATCACTGGGAGGTACGGACACATGCGTATGGCGCAGGTCGCTTATAGATGCCGCACCCGTGTATGTGGGTCCACTATTTAAAATTGAGGCAATTACGGCCGATCGCGTGGCGGGCATGGACAATTCCGACCCATTCAAAGAAGTGTATGCCGACTACCTTACCCAAAAGCGATACACTATTGAAATTACCCCAGAGGGCGAAAAAACCGAATTCCTAAAATTTCTGCGTAACTCTTCCAACTTCCATTGGCGCGTATATCAAGAGGCGTTTGCGCCAAAGTTTGCCGAATTCAAACGTGCCGACATTACCGCAAAGGATGAAGATATTACCGCCAAAACACACGAGTTTCTAAAACTACCTGGGAACAATCCTTATTCTCCGTGGCAGGAGTTTGAGACACAGCAACACCTTATTGCCAAAATAACGGCCATTGGCCACCTTACCCGCAAATACAAAGACCCAAGTTGCGACCAGTGGATTTATGCCATGGAGGGCGAACTAATTGAGGACGACATGAGCGAAGGGCGAAGCGGCAAATCGCTTATTCCAGAAATACTGAAGAAAGCCTATCAAGTAGTTACCGTAGATGGCACCAAAGATCTGGACAAAGACATCTACGCATGGGCGGGCGTTACGCCTCAGACCAATTTCATCAACATAGATGATATGCGCAAAGGCCGCGTTAAGATTGATCGCTTCTACAGCAGACAAAAAGGCGATTTCGGTGTGCGAGATATGAACAAAGCCGAATACTTCATCCCATACAAAGATGCTCCGGTGGCTTATGCCAGTTCTAACTTTAACATGCTATCCAACGATGGCAGCACACGCGCACGTTGGAGCAAGATTCTATTTTCAGACCATTACAACGAAGAGCGCCAGGTGCAAGACCTTCACGAGCACTTGTTTTGGTACGATTGGGACGAAATGGAAATGAGCCGCTTCTATACGCTGATGGCAAATTGCAACCGTGCCAACTACCAGTGCGGCCTGCAAGAAGGACCAAGCGCCATGGCTGAGATGAGAAGGTGGGAATCTGAAATAGGCAAACCATTTAAGAATTGGGCAGATGCCACCTTCCTGTTTCCTTCCAATAATGAAGGAATTGCATTGCGCACCGCAGTACAAATCAAAAAGTTTGTGGCATTGGGTACCGAAAACCAAGCGGGCGAAAACCGCGCAGAACCGTGGAGCTTTTACGGTGCCAATCCGGAGCAAAAAATGTACGTGAAAGAAACGCAGTTCAAAAAGAAACTGTGGCTGTGGGCCTTGCTTCGCGGCTACATCATTAACCCAAAGCAACCAAAACCGATTAAGAGCCTCAAAGAATACCAAGGACTAGAGCACGGTGGCGACCTAAAAGTGGGAGGTATAGAATACTTCGAGCTTTTTGAGCCAGGTCAATTGAAATCGGAGAAAAAGAATGATTTACCTTTTTGAGATTAATCCGAATTGGCTTTGGGAAGCAATGGACTAAAAGTTCGTGCAAGGTGGCACTAACGCCAAGCCCGATACCGTTAGGTGCAAGCAATGGCAACACTCCAATTATCAACCATTGCCTGTGCTATTCCTGGGAAAGTAACGCTTCTGCTTTTTTGCCTATCCGATGATCTTCCTTTCCTCCAAAAATTTTCCCCCGCACCCCCATCATCAGTAAATGAAAAAGCCGTGCAAACGTGCAGGCGAAAAAACAAGCTATTTCTGCCAGTTTGTGCTGAAGAATTCCGCACTCGGCACGACTTCTCTTTTTTTTTATTCTTTTTTATAGTCTATTAAATTAGAAAGTGCTCGTGCATTCGTGCAAAACTCTATGTTAAACACAAAATTTTGCACGAATGTTAAAATAGAACTCGTGCAAGCTCGTGCAACTCGTGCGGCAAAAACCCGCCAAACCCACGTGCCACTAAGCGTACAGCCGTTTTTTACGATTCGTGCAAACTCGTGCGGCACTTCTGCCAGATATATCTAACCGCAAACTCTAATATACTGCGGTTGTTAACACGGCTATGTGTATATCTACCCATATATATCTTGCGTTAGCACGAAATATGCCTCACATTTGTTAGGCGCGGTGGAGTAGTTGGTAGCTCGTTTGGCTCATACCCAAAAGGTCGCAGGTTTGAATCCTGCCCTCGCAACTAAAAAAATTCAAGGGGTTGAATGAAATCAAGCAACAAGTAAAAGCCTTTTTCCACGTCCTGTTTTCAGGGTTCCTCGGAATTTTAGGCTTCTCTAATCTCGCACCAAACTCTTCGGTTGGTCAAGCTCTGGGGCAAAGCATATTTCAGCAATCGGTTACAAATTCTCCGGTAAATAAAAATGCGCCTTCTCCCTCTTCCATCATGCAGCCCATTACCGCCCTTGGCCGCGAACCGGGCATTTTTTTAGGCAGTAGAGGCGGCAAATACTGGAAGCCAACTCCGCAAAAACGGAAAAAGCATACCAATACGCTGAAGTGTAAGGCCAAGGCCAGACGTAAACACAAACTAGCTCGTAAGTAAGTGGCAGAAACCCAACCCACCACAAGAAAATTACACCGCGATGCCTTCTACAAAGATGCGCTGCGATTCACCATCTACGACAACTTAAAGCAGTTGCCGCAAAAATTCACCATTACAGAAATAGTGGAACACATGAATCAGCTTGCTGATAAGCCATTTACACCATACGAAATGCCCGCTTTTTACGAACGCACCAAACGTGCCATGAAAACGTGGCGCAAGGCTGGCAAACTGACCATCGGCCATCAGGCCACAGAAAACAACAATTATCTAACAAATTACACCCAAACAACCACCACAGCATGATTGAGAAACTATTCACACTGGTAAAAACTATGTTCCCTGACTTGGATAAACAACCACTGGCACAACAATCGCAAGGTCCGTATGCTATTGTCCGCATTCTTACCGACTGGTTCCGTATGAAAAAACAGTCCGTTATCCTTCTGGATGGCGAATCGGAACTGGTACTCATGTTTAAGGAGATTGACGGCAACCTACTTATGATTCCGTGTGTGCTGAATGACGAAGAAAACCCGCGTCTGGTACGCGGTCTGCTCGAACATTCCATCAATGTAACGGAACTGGCACAACGCATTCCTGTGATGGACATGTTGCCTGCGCTTGTTGCAGCTAGCAAAGAGAAGGAAGGAACTCCAGAACAAAAAGCGGCAACAGACCTCAAACTCGGACAGCGCATTTTGCAAGAACTGCGCAAAGCGGCTAACCATCCAGATTGTAGGTTATGGGTGGCACCAACCGAAGAAACACCAGAAGTGAAGGCTCATGCAGAATCTATGCTTAATGAGATGCAAACGCCCAACGTGGATGCCTTGGGCGAAGTAGAAGATGATGAGGATGATGAAGAGTGGTTGCGAGTTGACGAACTGGCAGAAGAAGAGGATGAGGATGAAGAATATGAGGAAGAAGAAGAGGACGAAGAAAGCACTTCTGATGCTGGCGAATTTGACGAAGATGGAAAGGAGTTTTTTGCCGCTAGTGATGCCGTGCCGGAGACTATAAACGAAATCTATCTGAAGTACAAGGAATCCCATGGCTACCGAACACTGGTATTCCAATCTCCACTGGTAGAAAATCTGCTCGTTCCGTTGCAATGCTCGATTTTGGAAGCAAAGAAACTGGCAAACGAATATGTACGGTCGGCATTATTCTATGCTAGACCTGCATTTGGTTCGCAAACAGGCGCGGCAAACGAAGTTGCGGCTAATCATCAAACCCACTCTCACTAATGACCTCTTTTAGTTCAATAGGGGTGAAACCCAAGGCAGAAACGCCACCAATTGCGGCAGAAACGCGCGCAAACGCTCCCATTGCGGACACATCGCAACATGCGGCTACAGATGCAGATGCAGACTTAGGTATTGGTGATGGAATGAACATCGGTGATTTTACCGATTGGATGGCGGCACCACGTGCCACTAAAGATAAAGGCGACCCCATCGGTTCAGAACTGGATGCAGATGGAAACGAAATTCCTACGGCAGAACCAATAGACCCAAAAGCCGACACTTCTGAGGCAGGTTTTGCCAAACGTAGTTGGAGTTGGTTCAGAGGCGCATTCGATGAGGACGAAGGACCTGTAACGGACGAAATGAAGGTGGAGTTTGATGAGGAAATGTACGGCCTCACCGCAAGTTTGGGTACTGGTTTTTCTGATGTGGTATTTCCGTGGCTGATTGCGAAAATGTACGGAGATCGCAACGCAGATGAGTTTAAGGCCAAAGAAGTAGCGGCAGAAGGCGCTAAGTATTCCGAAAAAGAAAGAGCGAATCACGCCTGGGAACTTTTCTTCCGTAGCAAGCGCATTCGAGTAACCCCTACTTCTTACCTCATTGGCGTATTAACCCAGATCTATGGATTGCCAATGTTGGGTGGTTTAATGGAGTATTGGAGCCGCGTAGGAATCTTTGGTTTCCACTGGCCTTGGTCAGATAAATGGAAGGTAAAGGCACATAAGATGCAACAGGCCATGGAGAAAGCGAAAGGAATGGCGGCAGAACCTGAGCCTGCTGCGGCAAAACCTGAACCTGCTAGGCCCGCACCCGTCATTCCGAGCAACGAGGAAACTAAGACCCCACCGCCTCCAGCGCCTCCAAAGGAAGAAAAGGAAATATGTATGTATTGGCAGTGGCAAACCGATAATGGTAGAAAGACCACTACGCCAAAGGAATTCCCCAAAGGAAAAGGACATCCGCACACCTGCAAAGATGCCGCAATGGTAGGTAAGTTCAGCTCATACACCGCATATATAGGTTATGGCAATTCAACCAAAAAACTAGGACCCAAGAAATGAGCAAAACCGTTGACGAAAAGAATAGATGCGTAACCGTTGGCGTAATTGGTGCTCCTGGTAGCGGCAAATCTACCATGCTTATAGGACTGGTCAAGAAACTACTTGCCACCCAAAACCGCGTAGTTGTAGTTGACCCAGATGGAGCAGAAGAGGCATGGGATGAAACGCCTGCATCATTCAAACGCTACGATGACATCGAAGATGTTCCAGACAACTTTAAAGGCGTGGTAATTGTGCCGTATTCTGCCAAAGAAGAGCACGGTACGCCAACCTTTCCGCACATCCAAAGCAAGATGGATAAGCGGCTCAATAATAGCGAATACGGTCCGTGGACAAACATTGCCATTGTACTAGATGATACCAACTCGTATGCACGTGGCGTTTTGGAACCTTCGTTAGAATGGTTGCTCATGCGTAAGCGGCAGTATGGCTCTCACGTAATTGTTACAGGCCACAGCTATGGCGAAATAGCACCAATGATTTTGCGGCTAACTACGCTTTACATTATTGGAGTAACCGATGGTAGCCCCACCGAAAGGTCTGATACCATTAAAGGCGACCGCCTAAAGCGGCACGTTGCGGTTTGCAATGCCATCAATGCCATCCGTAAGAAAAACCCAAAAGAATATCCGTGGGCAATTATTACAGCAGAGGGTTATCCATTTAAAGGACAATTGTAATGACCTACTTCGACATCATACTGGTCGTAATATTTCTTGGTGGAGTGTATTTGTTGATAAAGCACATATTAACCATGCCATATTATCCTACTTGCCCTACTTGCCGCAAACCAATTACGGATATAGACGAAGCAAAACTGGTAGAACGCAATGGAGATTGCTACATGGCACACCTGCCATGTGCTGAGGCCGAGGATAGCGAGAATTGGCAACGATTACAAAGAAAGGAATGATGAATGGAATACCTACTCATAATCATTCTATTCCTGTTCGGGATATTTCTGGGGCTGCTGGCATCCGTGCTGGGTTTCTTTCGTGTGGTCATTTGGTTTTTCTGTTTCCTTTTCACAACGCCTGTAGATGAAGATACTCATAGTCCTACAACCTAACCCGAACGGAGTTCAGCACCACCGCATGTTGGTACCATCGGTTATGCTTGCCAATACCGATGGTGTGGTGGTGCGGCATGTGGCCGATCTTAACAACTGCCCGGAGCTATTGGCACATTGGGCAGATGTAATTGTGCTCTCGCGCCTCATGACCGAGTTTCCGCAGAACCACCGCCTCATAATTGAAAACCTCAAAAATGTAAAGGCAAAGCTGGTGGTAGATATTGACGACCATTGGATATTGCCAAAAGGACATCCGAATGAAGCGGTATGGAAACAGAGCCGCACCGCGCAGTGCATTAACGAAACTATACAACTGGCAGATGCGGTCTGGACCACTACACCATCACTCAAAACTATTATCGGAAACATTACCAGAGTTCCGGTTCATATAGTGAAAAACGGCATCAATCCCGTTTATGATATACAGTGGAACGACACAGAGGCAAAGTTGCCTCATTCGGAATTGATGATCGGCTTTTCTGCCGCTCCAAACCATTACCCAGACCTTATTCGCTTACGAGAACCACTTGCCGCACTTGGAAAACAGCGCGGCTGGCGATTAGTGGCAATGGGAGCCAACCCCAACGACCATCAGCACATCATTAACCTACTTGGTTGCAACCGTATCTTATTTGAGGCCGCGCTACCTGCCACCAACTATGCAAGCATGTACCGAGGCGTTGACCTTATGCTGGCACCATTGGCACACACCGCATTTAACCGCCACCGTTCCGATTTAAAACTGGCAGAGGCGGCATTCAGCAACACGCCCATTCTTTGCGAGAACTACGGACCATACAAAGGCCACCAATGCGTGGTAAAAACGTGGGACACGCTGGCCGATGTTGTAATTGGGCACTTGACCACTCAACCTGCCATCCTAAACAATTACCGTGTAACGGACAAAGAAAACCACGGTACCACAGAACCTGACCGCATCCGGTTAGAAACGCTTCGCAGACTGGTAGTGCCTGAGATGGAAGTTGTAAAAACGATTGAGCGATGAAATTACGCACGGCTTTGGCCGCTGCTATAGACTATTTGGTTGATGGCACAAGAGCCGATAAACTGCTATCTGCCACGCTCTCGGAAGTGCTGGTTAAAATGGAAAAACAGGCCGTTGAGGTAAAGCCGAAATACGCGCTAAAAATGACCAGACCGCAAGAAATAGCCTTGGTGTTTGCAAAGGAAAAAGGGCTATTTGATACTTCGCAATATCAAAGAATAACAACAGGTATAATGTTAAACGAACTGCAACAAAAACTAGGATGAAAACGAAAGAAAAAGCAGTGAGTGTGATTGAGACCCGGGCAGACCAGCGCAAGGACATCAACGCCAAGCTGGCATCTGCACAATTAGAACAGGAAACCTTGCAACTAAAGCGGTTGCAGCGAGGAATAGAACTGTATGAATTCATGAGCATAAGCAATCGATTGAACGTGCTCAGCACCATCATAGACATTCAGAACAAGAAGCTATTCAATTTGAGCTGTGGAAAAAGCGCACTGGGCGACTCAACGCCCGGAAAGGAAGTTTCGAGCAATAGGCGGTGGTTTTAAGAAGTAAAGATGGCCGTAGATCTCTTTTTAGTTAAACATGGAAGACCGCCCGTGAATATCCTTAAACCCTTAAAACCGATTCCCTAATCAACTAATCAACTGATAGTGACCTCCTTCAACTCCATAACTGCCAAGCCAAAACACCAGGCACCACCAAAAGTAGATGTGCCGCAAAATGGTTTTGGCGATACGCCACCATCGCGGCTTACGGTGTGGCTGATGCGTGGTATTCGGGTAATGGATGCCATTGCTAAGTTTAAGATGCGCTGCAAATACTGGCACCACCGCAACCTAAGCCGGAGCTACACCATAAAGCGAACGTGCGATGGAGAAGAACGCTATTACTGCCACCGCCACGGTATGCACCCGTGGGTATTTAACCAAAGGTTAAGTACAGGCATGTTACGTGGGTGGGCTGCTTGGCAAGTAGGTCTGATGATGCAGGTACAAGATGAATTTAAGTACGAAGTGCTTGAGATTAAACCTTTGAAATGATACTCGGCCTACTCGTCCTTCTGGCATTAATAATTGAACTCCTGTTCATTCCACGGCTCGATCTTACCGATAATAAAAAGTATAACCGCAGTGGCGGATTAGAAGCACAAAACTAAATGATAGCACAAATGATTGATAGAAGCACTATACTTGATTACAGCACTACACACGCCATTGGAGGGCTTTTCTTTTTTTATATAACCTTATTAGTAAGTTTCAGTATTCCAAAAATAGCACCGATAACCAATGCACCAGCGAATACTTTTTTTATAGGTGTCCAAACAAATTGTGGGCTTCCAGATTTATTATCAGAGGTAGAGCCTGCTCCTGTATATTCTTTTACAAGGAAAGCGGCAATGGAATATGTTTTGCCATCAATAACCGTATCAATATACACATTAGCAGGGGCGTTTTCAATACCCGCAGGTTGCGATTTTTTAATACCTTCAATAATATCACCAGTAGTAAATGATTTCACAATAATTCCACCAGTAGCACCGCCCGATGAAACAGAAATATTTCCTGTGCGAATTGTTTTTGGTTGTAAAAAAATAAATTTTGCCATGACGAAATTTTTTAGTAAATATTGGCACAAATATCCGAAAAATTTCGTCATGATTTATTTACCGATGTTCAGCCGACTTCCGTCAGCCCTGCTATTGCAAAACCGTTTGTTAGCCGCAGTACTTTTTATCAGGGTGATTGTCTTGTAGAAATGGATAAAATTGCTGATAAGTCAGTTGATATGATTTTATGCGATTTGCCTTATGGTGCTTGCTGAAGTACTGTTATAGGTAGCGGAAAAGATGCAAGAGCAAATAATTACCACTTACAAAAACCACACATTCCCACAACGAAAAAAAATGAAACTATACACCTTCACTCCCTACGCATCCGAAGGGGAAACCTTTGCAGAGGCAATCAGCCGCCACATGAATAAGTTGAATACTGGCGAAGCTGCCGTAATATGCGACCACGATATAATGATTGGCACCGATAAAGGCTGGTACCCGCGCATTGAGGCACACTTGCAACGCGGTATGCAGTTCGGTACCTGCCTTACCAATCTTATTGGCGCAAGCTATCAGAAGGACGACACAGCCCCACAGGATTTTAACGACAAGAGCCATGCGAAATATGCCGCAGATCTTGCCATACAAAATGATGCTCAGTACGACATTATTACCGAAGAGCAATTGGCAAGCGGCCACCTTTTTGTCATTACCAAAGAGGCATGGGATAAGATTCAGCCGCTAGAAACCAGAACCATACTGGAACTCGATAACGAGATTCACCGCAAAATGAAACAAGCGGGTATCGACCTTTGGTTGATGCGCGATGTATATGTGTATCACCGTTACCGCTTTGGCGACCAGAACGATACCGCGCATTTGATGCCAAAGGCCGTACTTCCTAGCAAAAAAGAACAGAAAGCCGCACTAGACCCTACCATGCGCAAAGCGCTTTACACCATAATTACCGGCAACTACGACACCCTGATGCAACCCCAAGTAATAACACCCGGATGGGAATACCACGTTTATACCGACAATCCCGACCGGATAACGGCACAAGGCGGCATTTGGCAGGTGTTTCCACTTCCAAAGGAAGAGAACTCCACCCTTCAGCAACGCCAACTGAAGACCATTTGCCCCATAAAAGCCGAACAAGGAAAGCTCCTGCGTACCATTTACATTGATGGCAACCAGACCATAATTGGCAACTTGGACGAGTTTGTGCAAGCCACCGGACACCAATGGGGCGGCTATACCACCAAGCAGCATCCGGGCCGCAATTGCGCTTACGATGAGGCCGCAGCTTGCATCGAACTAGGGAAAGACACGGCAGAATCGGTAAACAAAACCGTGGCCATGCTTAAACAGCAGAAGTTTCCGAAAAACGCGGGCCTGAGTGAAACGGGCATCATGATTCGCGATTACAACGACCCAAGCGGGAGCGGCAAACTGAGCCGCGCCATGCAGAAATGGGAAAAACTGATTCGCCTCAACTCGCACCGCGACCAGCTCACACACTCATTCGTATTGTACAAGCACCCAACCGTGCAACACATGCGGTCAAATGATGATATTTTTAAGCAATACTTCAAACAGCAACCGCATACGGTTGTGGCTTCGGTACAGGAAACTCCTGTCATTACGAAGAATGAGGAATCTAAAGTGCCTGCTGCCGTACCGCAAAAGCCGAAAACCATACAGCCGGACTTTTCAGAAAAGTTTAAACTGAACATTTACGGCACGGTAAATGAACAGGAGCTAGGCTTTATTCCTCAGTTCTTAGAAAAGGCACTTGGCAGCAACCCAGAGGCACACGTAGAACTGGTGGTGGTAGATATGGCCGTGCTACCGGACATTGCCGCTATTGAGGCACAATACCCCGGTCACATCCTTATCCGCAGACACGATTGGTTGCGCACCGAGGCCAACGGCCATTGGGGCAGTTACCGCTATCTCATAGAGCCTGAAACTAAAACAGAGTACGTGATTACCTGCGATATTCAATTCATGCTTACCGCAGATGTACTACAGACCTACTTGCCACTATTGGAGCAAACGGGGCAACGGTATTTTAATACGGTTCAATCTTCTGGCGTTCACATGCGAACAGAAAAGCACTTTACTGAATACGGTGCGCTTTATGGGCACGACTTCTCTCCATTTATACCAGAAGTACGTGCCGCAAACTCTGCCACGCTCTTATTGCGGATAGTAGAAAGCATGGGTAACGAACTTATTACAGGCGTAGAACCGCCTACGGTTGGTAGGAGAATGGAAAAGGTTTGATTTTGCCGCATTGGCCAAGAGCATAATTGCTCCTAACCAAATGTCTTATGGCCGAAAGAATAAAGGAAGAGTATCAGTTTCAATCCAAACAAGTGATTGATGGGATAAAAACTGCGGTTATACTATGGAAATGACAGCAACCAATACTACCGATAAGCAGCTAGTTGCCCTTTTTAACCAAACGGGCGATGTGGCACATATTGGCCGTTTGTTTGAGAATAACCGAAGCTATTTAAGGAATCTCCTTATCCAAAAAGGTTTTTTAGATGTTGCCGATACGATTCAGAACGCTTACATCAGAATTCAACGCGCTTTTTTGGTTGGCCTCTATAATCCAGATACAAATGGAAGTGTGCGAACGTGGATGTTCAGAATAGCGCAAAATGAAGCCATTGACGAAACGAGGCGGGCAAGGGCTAAGGAAAAAATAAAGGCCGTATCGTTGGATGTTCCGGTAGGTGCGGATAAAACCCTACTGCTGGCCGAGGTTATTGCCTATCCTACCATCAATACAGATGTATTTGGACTGGACCGCGAAGAGCTTCCTTCTGTTATCGGACTTTACAAACTAATACCCAGGCTAAATAAAAACTCGCAATACATAGCCGAAACTGCTATGAATTACCGCTTGATGGGGTTTCAGTTTAATGAGGTATCAGCTATTACAGGCATCAATTCCAACAGCCTGCGAGGTGCATGGGCGCGTGATGTGAAGAAAATGCGTGAAATGTTCCTTTCTGGAATAAGAAACCCCGCCTTTACCGAGGCCGATATGCTAGAAATTGAACTGCGCGGCAAAGAACTGAGAAAAGAACATGGATTATGATGAACCTCACGCCCACCTGCCAGTGCAAACAACCGCGCCCCATGCGCCTACTAAGCCACGGCACCTGGTACTGCGCTGTGCAAGGCTGCGGCAAACGGGTTTCTCATCTTACATGGAACCGAGAACAGAAGCAATTGGTACAGTTTGCAGATATGAGAATTATTGAACAGAAATGAGAACGCTATGACTTACCAAACCCTAACCTACGTGCTATTCTCCCTGTTAACTTGGCTTGTAATTGGTCATGCCACGCTAACTCACATCCCTAGTTGGTTTAGAAAACTACAGAGGCGCTATCCAGAGGTTAAACCGTTTATGCCTAGTACAGATGTGTTCAGCGCAAGGTTGAATTCCATGGACAAAAAAGGTAAACTACTGACATGTATAATGCTTCCACCAGTAGGCATAATGATAGCTGTTTGCGAACTGTTTTGGTTTTTGAAACCTCGTGATAAATAATCAGTAGTACATCGTGTTTAAAAACCCCATTATATGAACCAAGAAGGAGAATTGACAAAAGCCCAGCGGCAGGGTACGGAAGCCGCCATTCAAGAACACTACGATGTTTGCACCAACCCAAAGCAAGTGCAAAAAGACCTGCTTCGCCTATGGCGACTGGCCATTAGTAGTGAGGAATTTGCCGACTGGTCTATCTCAGACCGTACCAATGCCTGGGATAGACTGATGGAACTGACCAGCTTTAACCAAGAGCTACATGAGCTAGTAGAAAAGCCGTAGTTTCTTCAAACTAACCGAAAACCCCGCATCCCAAAGGTTGCGGGGTTTTTTTGTGCCTTATGGTTTCCTAAATCCTCCGCAGCCCACTAACCGCAGGCTATACACGGCAAGTGCCAGGCTATGCACATGCCACAAGGCTATGCTACAAGTGCATATCTATGCTAGAAATGGGTATATGTCGACAAAGCGTGGCGTAATGTTAACCCGTGGTTTTATGGTGTGGTTTGCAATTCCAATTAATGGAATAAACTCAAAAACAACCCCTAAAATCCCCCATAATCATGGACCACTTTGCAAATATGTACGCGCAAAATGCGCAAGGTATCGCAGACCAATTGCGACAAACAATCAATACCACTACCAAGTCTAAAACAGTAGCAGGTGTTAACTCGTCCGAAGTTTCTCAAGTGTACTTGGGTAATTTGGACCCGGTTATCATTCAGCATACTGCCGCATCTGGCGCAAACGAAGTTATCCGTATCGGTGATTTCGGTGGTGTAGTAGCAAGAGCAAACAGCGTTGTTAATACTAAAGAATTTTCTGATTCAGGAAACCAGTGGACAGCACAGCAATTGGCTTACATCGCAGAAAAAGGATTGTTGATTGCACAAATCAACTACGTGGTAAGTAATAACGACCAGTTTGCTCAACCATTCCGTTACCTTACTACTGATGCTTCAGGAGCAAGCGGTGGACGTGACATCAAAGGTCGTTTTGCAGAATCGCAACGATCTACAGACCAGAACCTTTTGGTTAAGACACTCGATTTGAGCGTGGACGGAAAGCAACTTTTGCTTAACCCTTGGAACGCTCTTTTCATTACCGTTAAGGCAAGCCGATCGGTAACTATCACTCTGAGCTTCGGTGGCTCAGTACAGTAAACCCAACCCCTCCAACACCCTTCATGGAACATCTGCGAATCCTCGCAGACCCATGAAGGGCACTTGGTAAAAACCCTACTGTAATGAACAAGTACTATCAACTGGCTACATCTTCTGCCGAGAACTACATAAAGTTCATCGTGCATTCGCAATATCCTTTTATGATTAACCGCGCCATTGGCAACAAGCTAGTGAACAGCGATGTGGGAGAAAGTGTATTGGCAGATGCCGTTTATGCGGCCTACCAAAGCAACCCTGCGGTTTTTGAAAATACCATGGACTTCACGGTTCAGACATCAAAACACCTCAACCCAGAAGTGAACGAGGCAATTGAAATGCTAAAAGCAAACGCAAACAAGCCTCAACTATTATACAGCCAAAGTGGCGGTAGTGGTAGCGGTGCAGGAAGCGGCAACGGTGGCTCTGGGGCAGGAACAGGAGGCGGCAACGGAGCAGGTGGATGGAGTTCTACCAATACCGATAGTGCCATTAGCCTTGGAGGCTCTATTCTCGGCTTTTTCGGAGCATTGTTTGGAGGAGGAGGCACTCCGCAACCAGGTGGAGATACACCAACCCCGCCAACCCCTAAACCAGACGACAACCCAGAAACCAACTACACGCCTTACGTGTTTGGCGGCATTGCTATTCTAATTGTAATTATTGTGATCGTGCTGCTTTACCTCAAATCAAAAGGTAAGTAGAAAATACACGGTCAAACGGTTCTTTGACTTATTGGAGAAAACAAAATGGATTTCGGATCACTCATAGGTGGAGGCATGGGTGGTCAGTTAATGAACGGCACACAGGCCAACACCGCAATGAGAGGTGCTGCTGGAGGTGGTGCCGGAATGATGCTGGATGCAGCCCAACTGGCGTTTGATCTTGTGGGCTATTCATTGGCCAACAAGAACTATCAGAACACCACTTTCAACCCAGATGATCTGGTGATTGAAGAAACCGCCAGAGACAGCCGCGCATACCTCGTAAGCGGTGCCACCGTGGTATTGCTCTTCGTTGTCATTTATATCCTTTGGAAATAATGGAAGGCGGTTGCGGACATAACGGAGCGTGTAATCAGAACGGCCCATGCTGGGATGGTGAAGTGTGGGAAAGCGAAAGCGATAACCATTCAGACGACATCATTCGCAATTACGTGAGCAAACTGCCATTGGTAGGCTTCCTCGCTGGGATGATAGTGCCGCAGACCAAACAGATGAACGCTATGCGTTTTTGTCCAGGTGCGCAAATAGACCAGACATCTTCCTATGCACAGGAATACGCCCTTTTGGGTGTGATAGTGGCCTTAATATTCATTTATGTGATGATGAAGTAATGGACTATAGCAACGTCATATACAATGTACTTGGACAGGCGATTGACGGCAGCCGTCCCGATCTGGCAAGCGGATATTATTGGGACAGCGATGAAAAGATTGCTGCTGATACTGCCGCAGGATTGAATGTGTGTCCGCAAGGAATGCGCTCTGGTCGGTTGGTCATTAGGGGTGCCCCGAGAACTGGTAATAATTCAGAAGGATATGTACATACCTGCAATGGCAAGTTCTTTCAGCAGAATCTGCCCGACATCTACATGGTCGATTGGCGGTACCGCATCTATGCCGATCTGGGAATGGTGCTCATTATTCTCATTCTACTGGTGGCCATAACTTACAAATTGTTCAGGTAATGGCATTAGGAGACTGGGTTTCATACACGCCTCACTACCATTGGCACAGAGGCAACGGAATAGGTGTTGAAGAGGTGAAAGGCCCCTGCTTGCTACGCGAATCGTATGTAGATGGAAATTTAGTACGCCAAGCGTTCTTTATGCGTAAGGCAAACAAGCTCGGAAACGCATTAGGCATGATTCCATACGTGAAATACAAAATTTACGAATGGGGAACGATAACCCTCAAACCCAAATTGGACGAAGAAGGAAACCAGACAGGTGTAACCGGAGGACTTGCTGAATTTACCAAAACAAGCTCGGCACAGGAATCTAACTGGAATGCCTGCGATTGGAACAATCCTAAGATTGAACGACCGGGAAGCTCAACACCACCACCGCCACCACCGCCACCGCCACCCCCACCACCAGCAGACGAACCCACCACTTCGGGCACCCCATGGAACACGTTTTCTCCAACAACAACAAACATTGATTGGCGCATTGCATTGGCAGTGGCAATCGTAGTAATAATTGGCATTTATGCCGCAGTAAGTAGTAAATGAAAAGGTTCAGTGAATCATACGGAAGATTTAAGGTTTCAGTCGGAAATAAAGAGCCTAAAGGGTTTCCTGTATTTCTGAGAGTATCTGGTTATCCGACATATACTGTAAGCCATCATAAAACTATTTCACTTGCAAATGCCAAGGCAAAAGCACACTTCAAAAAACTAATTAAATGAAAAAGATATTCGGAAATAAGTTCGTCATAATTGGACTGGTAGTGGTTGCCCTTTTGGTGGCCTATTATTTCTACGACAAGCGATGGCGCAAGTTTTCTGATAACGGAAACTCAGACTTCCTAACGGGAGGTCACGTGTGGAAACTCGGCCTTTTGATGGAAGATGCCACCACCGGATTAAATGTTGGCGACAACATTGAAGTGCAAATAGACGGAGGCAGCAAACAAGAAACAACCATACTTGGTTTTGAGAAAGACAGCCACGGAAACAACTTCGTTGTGTGTAATATTCCATTCACCGATTACAACCGTGTTTCTGGTCAATTGAGAAAAGCGTAATGAAAGATCTGAAAAGCATATTCACCCCTGTTGTCATTCAGTATATGGTGATCGCGATTATCGTGATCGTTATTCTCTGGTATGTCGGCTCCAAGGTGAACAGCGTTTTCGGTTCCGATACGGTTGATAATAAGATAACGGAAGACAACCCGTTGGTAGTAGTTGCCTCAAAACTCACCTATCCCAAAGATCAGTATGTGATATGGGCAGATTCGCTGTATTCGGCCATGAACCACGCAGGCACATCATGGGGTGCTATACTTGATGTTTTCGACAACATGCGCACCAACGATGATGTGAAAGAACTCATCAACGCATACGGTGTACGAACGCTTTACGTGTTTGGAGTACCAACGGCCGCAAAAAACTTACCACAATCACTTACCACCGAGCAGAGCGGAAGCTGGAACGGAGTACAAGAGGTGAACGATATTCTGGAAGCAAACAATATAACCCTGAGATTCTAATGAACGATGTAAACGCAGCCATCGCCAGCTTCAATAAAGTACTGAGCGGAGAACAGAAGATAGGAGTAGAGGCCCGTATATCCAATACGGACCTGCTTAAACTGACAGGTGCCCTTTTTGTCGCCATGTTTCTTGCGGTTCTGCTTGCAAATTCGATTACCAAATAAACCCTAACCCTAATAATAACCCCCAAAAAAATGCTTATCCAACAAAACATTTTAAAAGCTGAAAACAAGCCAAATAACAAAATCGTATTGGTTGTGCTCGGAAATATTGCTAATCATGATGTACGTATTTACAACCCTCACTGCGGTTGGACAGGATGGAAACACCCAATTACGAGTAGGTACGTGCCAGCAGGACAGTACTTAAATGACCAAGGTAATTTGGTGGTTATGCCGCTACAATCTGGAAATAGCGTTTATCCACCAGAGTATTCACGGCCAAGAACCATATTGTTTATGGACTACCCTTTTTCGGTAGATCTACCTAGTAGGTACATTACTCAGGAATGTTCAGTTGATACAAAACCCCATCAACGCCAAATAAGAAGAAAATTCTTAGGAATGTCTGTTTAAAGTAAACCCTAACCCTAATAATAACCCCAAAAACCCCCAAAATCATGTATGGACTATCAAAATTCCAAATTCTCGTAATTGTATTACTTGCCGTGTTGGTATTTCACCAGCGTAAAGTGTACGAAAGTGTGGTGGCAGATGCCTCGCAGTTACTCACCCCAAAAGCAGCCTAAGTTATGAAAACGCAACACTACGTTATACTAGCTATTGCCGCTTTAGCGGTCTATTTCCTGTTCTTCAGAACAGAAGATGTCATTTTAGACCAACCAGATACGAGAGGCGATGATCTAGGCGATGGTACACAAACAAATCGTGACTTTACCATTATTGGAAGAGCAGGAACCGATAGACCAGCGCAAGGAAAGACCGTAAGTGGCGGTGGTGGCGGAGATTCCCAACCCAAACAAAACATGCCTCAAGCAAGAGTTGTGGTGCCTGGCAAAAAACGACCAATTACGGTTGGCGGATTGCCCGCTACTGGCAGATGGTATGGCTATGGTGCAAACGGTCGCCAGGCCGCTACTGATGCGCATTACAACACTGGATGTACCTTCGTTGAAAACTACGGAGAGTACGGCTGTTTCTAAATCGAATATTAACCCCCAAAACCCAACCCCATGGAACTGTCTCCGACAAACATG
>Ga0209702_10004404_pt1 | contig 20468 bp, 12 predicted proteins | sample FRY01_FD_187210 | JGI IMG/M metagenome (GOLD analysis project Ga0209702, IMG submission 187210) | Freshwater microbial communities from Lake Fryxell liftoff mats and glacier meltwater in Antarctica - FRY-01 (SPAdes) (version 2) | ecosystem: Environmental > Aquatic > Freshwater > Ice > Glacier... | reverse complement strand
TATAGCTACGTGTCCATATCTATTTGATAAAGTTCCCTTAAATACCAAAATGTCATTAACTTTCGGTTTAGAAATACTAGAGTTATGAAATTGAAACAAATTTCTTTGTTTATTTAAATTACCATCTATAACTTTTGAATTGAAAAAATCTTTTGCATGACCATAACTATCTGGCATTTTATGATTATGAAATTCAAAATAATAACGTTTTACAAATTCTACGCATTGATATTTTAAACCTAAGTTATATCCATCTTTGGTTAACTTTCTTCCTTCAATGTTACTTATCCATCCGTTATAATATACGCTGACGTTATTAAAACTATCTATTTTTTGACCGACAATAAAGTTAGAACTATTTATTGTTATTATTGTTAATGCTAAAATCGGTAAAATTGTGGCAAATAATATTATTACTATAGTTTTTTTTAATTTCATTGTTTATTTTCTGAACTACTGGTTCTTTTTAAAACTATAATATCTGATGTTCTTTCTTCATCGAAACTATTTAGAATTAGAATTGGAATTCAAGTTTATCTTTACCTATTGATATGTAAACTTAATACGAAAATCATCATCTAAATTAAATATAGTTTCAATATATTTTTTATTATCAAATTGACCAAAATTCCAACCTTCTTCTTTGTGAAATTTTATAAGTTCCTCCCATACTATTTCAGAACGTTTTTTAACATTTAATAAACGGTAGATTCTACGAAAAGTACCAAAAACCTTACAGTAATATCGCTTAACCCGTATTTTAATAGCTTTTAAAAAAATAAAAACAAAAGATATTATAATGATGGATGTTAAAAATTTGAAAATATCCATAATAATATTTGGTTATATATTGGGATGTAAATGCTATTGAGAATTTGAAAGACCTCTAAAAAATTGTATGCTTCCAAACAAAACTGCACCCCAAAAAATAAATCCAATGTGAGCTGCAGTTGCTACAATACCACCTATGCACCATAATGCACCATAAAGCATGTCATTTTTAGCTTGTTTCTTCTTTGCACTTAAATATTCTTGTTCATTGATTTCATTTTGAACTGAAATGATATTAGACATTGGATATTTAAGTTCTAGATCAATAATATCAATAATTATTTTTCTATCAATTGACTCTTTAATTGCTGCATCAACTGCTATATCTTGATATTTGTTTCTATTACTTAATATTTCAATCAATTTTTCATCTGAATTTAGAGACATGACTTCTTTAAAACTATTCATAAATTATATTTTTTAAAATTTTCTAATTGCTCTTACATACATTAAAGTGTTTTTAGTACTTGTACCGCTTACTGTTCCTGTGCTAAAATTTATACTCCAAGCAGTTGTTGTAGCCACTTGTGAAGAACTCCAATAGGAAACATTACCAAAACCTCCTATTGTTGTTCTATTTAAATAAAGTCTATTTAATTCATCTCTGCTTGGCAAATACCAATCTGTATACCCACCTGAAGATAAATTATTACATATAGCAGCTGCAATAGTTGTAGTAGCACATCCGTTTACAATTGCTGTTGTGTTCGCTAAACCAGTTCCTAGTATTGTGCTTGTTCCAGCTATGGATATGCCGGAACAACCCCATTGAGCGCCCATACTTTGATTTGTAGTTGTTGTTATTAAACCATGTGTTTGACCTGCAATATATCCACTATCACCAGAAACAAATATGTATGCAATTATTCCTCCTTGATAAGATTGTCCTACTGCTAAGTTTTGAAGCGTTGTAAAAGATACTGTATTTCCATAGGCGGTACCCACACTATTTCTGGCATATGCTCTAACATAATAAGTTGTATTAGCAATTAAACTTGTTAAAGAACTAGAAAATGAAGTACTTCCAGTTCCGTTATTAGTTGTACTATTAAAAATTGTAGGAGTTGAAGTAGTACTACTCCAACATACACCTTTTGAAGTAATAGCTGTTCCACCATTACTTGTAATGGTTCCGCCACTAATTGCTGTAGTTTGAGCAATAGAAGATATACTTGTTGTAGTAATTCCAGTTGGAATTGTGGCAGAAGAAGTCCCAAAAGTTCTAGAGGAACCATAAGCGGTACCAACACTATTTGTAGCGTAAGCTCTAACGTAATATGTTGTTCCGGGTAATAAACCAGTTATTGCGCTAGAAAATGTCCCAATTCCAGAACCATCGATAGTTTTAGTATTAGCTATTGTTGGACTTGAGGTTGAGGTACTCCAACATACTCCTCGAGATGTAACAGTCGCACCGCCATCAGTGGTTATATTCCCTCCGCATGATGCTGTATTTTGAGCAATTAACGATAAAGAACTCGTTGTTAACCCTGTTGGAATAGTAGCTGCAACAGTTGTAAAAGTGATAACATTACCATAAGCTGTACCCACGCTATTAGTAGCATAAGCTCTAACATAATAAGTTGTGCCCGGTAATAATGTTGTTAAAGCGCTTAGATATACACCAACACCTGAACCATTAATAGTTTTTGTATTTGCTATTGTTGGATTTGAGGATGTATTGCTCCAGCATACACCACGAGATGAAATAGTAGCACCACCATCATTATTAATGTTACCGCCACTTGAAGCAGTTGTTTGAGTGACAGCTGAAGTTGATGTAGTTGTAATACCAACAGGAATTGTTGCAGTTGTAGTTGAAAATGATTTCACATCTCCATAAGCAGTTCCTATAGCATTTGTTGCATACGCTCTAATATAATAGGTTGTATTAGCCGTTAAACCATTTAATGAACTTATAAAAGCACCTACTCCTGAACCATCAATTGTTTTTGTTCCCGCAATTGTTGGAATAATTGCAGTACTGCTATAACAAACACCACGACTGGTAACATTTGAAGCACCACTATTAGTTATAATACCACCTGTTGCTGCTGTTGTAGCAGTAACTAAATTTGCAGCTGTAGTTGATGAAATAATAGGAACGGTAGCTTGTAATGTTGTAAAAGTAACTGATAATCCATAAGCAGTGCCATAACTATTCGTTGCATAAGCTCTTGCATAGTACGTTGTACTTGGATTTAAATTATCGACGGTACATGTGTAATTGCCTAAAGTTGCTGTGTTAAATACTTTCTTTAATCCTGTTATGGTAGGATTGTTGTTGGCGCCATAACATATTCCTCTAGCTGATAAGCTAGCTCCATTGTCTGTAATAACAGTTCCTGAGACATCAGCTGTTGTTTGTGTTACATTACTAGAGGCAACTGTTTTAACGGCATTTTGTAATTTACCATAATCAAATTCATTTGTACAACTAATTATTAAGACAAATACAGTTACTACAATTAATACTATTTTTGATTGGAATACTTTTTTCATTTTATCTGATTGTTATTATTTAATATTTATATTTTCCTTTTAGATTAAAGGAAATACCAAATGTAATTTCAGGTTTATATAGGTCTTTATCAATGTCCATAAAAGACACTCCACCGTTAATGTTGATTACTCTAGAAATACGAAACATCATTCCCGTGGTTGCTACAGAATATCCCGTTTTTTCTAAATAAACATCGCCAGCATAATCATTATTTAATAACCTTTCATAATATCCATAACCTACCCCTATGTTAAAATAAAGTCTATTTAGTATTCTAAAATTTGGCCCTAGTTCTATTTCTGTTTTATTTTTTGTAGTATCACCATTTAGAATATCTTGTTCTGATGTTAGGCTTGTACGTGCCGAAAAACGAAAACCAACTGGTTTTCTTCCGCCACGTTCATAAATGAAACCATATTTCGCAATTTCACCACTTTGAAAACCTAAGCTTGAAAATGAACCAAGCTTTTGTCTTGGTGGTTTTGAGTCTTCTGCAACTGGATTTTCAATTATACCATCTTGTTTTACATAAACTTTGACTTCCTTGTTGCCTGCAGTAATTTTAAACCAATCTGAGCGCGATTGATTACTTTTATTTTGTAGGCAAGTAACAATAATACTATTAGAAAATTTTTGAAAAGTGCACCATGATGGAATTAATTCTACTGTAAAATTATTGTAATTTGTAGTAATTAAAATATTTTCATCACCTCCATTATTAGAAAAAAATAGGTTCGTTTTTGATAAACTTAAACTTGTTTCTATTTTTTGGGCTACACCTTCTTGAGATATATTAACTCGAATAGTTTTATTCCCAGCTCTAACATTAAAATAACCACTCCTTGTAGTATTTTGATAATTTATACTACAATCAACTACAAAGTAACTGACATATTTTTGCACAGTACACCAATTGGGCATCATATCTATTGTATAATTTTTAGCATTTGTAACATTTATATATTCATTTCCTCCAGAAGACCTGTATAAAAGTTCGTTTTTTGAAAGACTTAGTGAAGCTTCTGCAGCTTTTAACAACAAGCTATTAATTATCTCAAGTTGACTTTTTGCATAAATATCATTAGAATTTGCTTCTAATACCGGAGAATAATGTTCCTTTGCTTTTAAATAATCTTTACTATTAAATGCTAAATCAGCATTTTTTAAATTTTCAGCACACCTTTTGGCACGTTGAATTTTTATTTCAGCTATTTGTTTTTCTTTACCTACTGCAGATTTAAATACTTCTTTGTATTTAGCTTCAGCACAAACATAGTTACCGTCTTTAAAACAAGTATCACCTTCAGCCAAGTTATCAACTTGACTGTAAGAAGCCAATGAAGAAATAAAAGCAAAAAATAATATGACTATTTGTTTCATCTTTATTTATTGTAATTTATATATTAAATCAGAAATATCTTCATCGGTATTAGACTGTTTACGTTTAACAATGTCTAATACAATTTCAAACAAATATGGATAATCATCATTTTTTAAATCATAATCAAAAATGTATGGCATAAGAAGTGAAAAGACTTTGTTGAGTTTATCTTGTCTTGTTTGTTTGTCTATACCTTCTCCGATCATATATTTTTTGCTTGACTGATCATCATATACGCCAATATTTAGAATTGTTTCTTTTAATTTTATTGAGAGGATATTATAATTTTCAAGTTTAACTTTTAGATTATTAATTAATAATGATTGTTGTTTAATTTTATTTATTTCATTCTTTGCAACGTTAAGTTGGTTTAAATCGATTTTCTGATTAAGCAAACCTCTACCTTTAAAATAAATTTCCAAATCTGAAAAAATCGAATTAATTTCGACATCAATGCCAATAAATTGTTTGTCTCTTTGCAAAGACTCTTTAGAAGATGACATAATTAAATCTTCAAATTTTCTATTTTTATATGTATTTATGATATTTGTTATAATTTCTTTTTTACCATTTTCTTTTTCTTTAATGGCATTTTCCCTCATTTGATTGTCCTTATCAGTAATTAGTTTATTGTTTTTTTCATTTATTAGATTTAGTGCACTATTCTTATCAGTAAGTTGTTTTAGCTGTTCATGTAATGATACATTTTCAATTGTTATTTTGTTTTTATTTAAGTCAACTATTTCTTTATTAAGCTCTAGTATCTTTTTCTTTAAAGCTACTACTGTATCTTTCTCCAATGCATTTAATTGGATTTTTAATATCGATATTTCGTTTTTATTTTTTTCATTGATTTCCTTGATTTCTTTTTTGAGTGGTTTGATAACTTGATTTTGCAAACTATCATTTTCCAAGGTTAATTTTTTTAACTCTTTAATCAAATCCTGTGAATGCGCAGAATAAGTTCCACACAAAATCATTGCAAATAAAATTATATTCTTCATTTTTGATTTATTTAAATTTTGATTTATTTAGAAAAAAATGCTTTCGCATTTGAATTGTCTAAATTTAACTTGTCAATCAATCTATTGTATTCACTATCAAAAGTAAAAACATGGTAATTGTCATTATCTAAACCATTTATTTCACTTTTTATTTTAAAGTATAATTCGCTTGCGTATTCTCCATGTGAGTTATATTCACTATACATTCCTGACCATTTTTCAATTTTTTTATCTAAATATCTGATATGTGCATTAAACAAAAATTTAGTAGTTTCATTTAATTGGCTATGTAGTCTAACACAATTATTCACAAAACTATTTTCTAAATTATTATTTTTATATGAAGTAACTCTTGCTATTTTCAAATTTGCATTTGATATTGGATAAGTTGAAGTTAAGCTGTCATCTGAATATGAAAACCTTTTACAAGAAGCAATAAAGTTATTAATTTCATCATATTTACTAAGAATTCGTTGAATTCTTGAAAACGAATTATCAACGAGGTTACCTCTTTGAAGAAATTGAGATGCTCTTAATAATTGGCACTCGCTTTTAATAAATTCTAAGTCTTTAGGATTCCAAGCAGAATTATTAAAGACATTATAGGTTTGTTTTACAAATTTATCAGCATAGACAGAATATAGATTTTTTGAAAGCCTTTCTTTCCATTGGTTGTTTTCAGGTTGATTATTACCCAAACGTTTTTTATTATAGAAATCCTCGATATAAAACTTTACCTCATCGTATTTATTCTTACAAAATTTATTTACAGGTAATTTGCTTATGTCGTTTATTTGCTTTTCAATCATTTCTGTAAATTGATTTTTTGGTGGTGGAGGCGGAGGTGGGTTTTGTGAAGGCACTAATGAATTCACAACGAAAAAGGCTATTAAGCTAATTACTGCTATAACCAAACTTATTTTAATTATTTTCATTTTAAATCTGATTTTAATTGATCTAATGACTTACCCGCAAAACCTGCTATCGTTTTTATATATTTAGGATTTTCTTTTTTATTCATATCGGATACAATACTATTTAACACACTATTTTTTAAGTTACTGTTACTATTTATCTCTTTAAGATAAGAAGAATAAGAATTATTTCTTGAACCATCTAATGTCCAAAATTTCAAAGCCAGGTCGATGCTTTTTTTCAAATTCGCATCTGTTGTTTGAGTTTTATAGTCTTCTAAATCTACTTTTTTCATATCACCACCTTTAAGATATTGGCTAATTTTATCAGTCTTGTCAGGTATGGTTTTTAGTTCTTTTGGACTTTGCGGTTCTGTCGGTTGTACAGAAATAACAGGTTTTGCAGTTGCAGATGGTGTAGGTTGTTTAGGTTCATCGCGGCTTTTTGGTTCATCCTTTTTTGTAGTTTCTTTTGAATTAAGAATATCATTTATTTTTTTTGCAATTTGTGTTAAAGTTAAATCGGCTACATCTCCGAGTTTTTCTTCAAGTAATTCGTATTTATCTTTTTTGATATTATCTATAGTTTTTTCAAATGATTTCGGATTACTAAAATTTTCCTTCTTCAACTTAACAAATTTTTTATTATCAATAAGAGTTCTTTTGTTTATTGCGTTGTCAATACTATCATGAGTTTGTTTCCATTTTTTTATTTCTTCAGGTGAAATTGTTTTACTATCGCTAGGAAAAAATAACCGAAATAATCCGTCATCTTTCTCTTTTTTACTTGGATTTTGTTTTTCCCAATTTGCTTTATATGCATTTAATGTATCAAGAATAAGAGCATCGCCATTTATATATGTTTTTATTTTGTCTGCAGTAAGTGATTTTTCTTGACTAATGTCTTTATCCAGGTAATTACTCAAACTCCAAAGCCCAATAAAAATAACTAGTGTACTTACAATTAATCCGGCAATAAATCTTGGGTTTTGATAAAATGGATTATCATTTTTAATTCTAGGATAATCGTTTTCAAAATCCTTTTCGTTTTGACTTTCACCTGTTTTTGTTGTTAATTTATGTGTTTTTTTTAGATTAATATAAATTGTTTTATTTCCATCATTAGATGGATGATATGATAGATTTTCCGAGTTTTGATAACCTTCACATCCAACAGTTATATCAAATGATTTATATAAATCATTATTTACAAATTCAATATCATCATTCTCGCTATAATTACCTTTTCCTTGTACCCAAACCTTAAATTTTGGGATTCCGTTTTGGGGATATTCTTCTTCTTTTGCAATAATTTTTAATATCCTTCTCTCATTTAAAATTATTGATATGTTATTTTGAAAATCTTTATCGAAATCAATAATGTAGTTAGTAGAAAATAAATTATCTCCTTTTTTTGCTAAAACTGTCCATCTTTCATTTAAATCTTCACCACTAAAAGTGACTTGATTATTTATAATTTGCTTTGATTGATAATTGCTTTTGCATGTTATAACAGCATCCATAACTCTGGAGCCATCTTTTTTTACAACTTCAAAAGTGATTGTTTTTAATTCAGATTCTAAATCAATATTTTTTTTAACATCAATTTTATTATCATTGCTTACAAAAAGATGCTCCCGTATTTCTGTACTATCTAGTAAACTACCAAATATTCTTTTTTCTTTATAGTATTTTTTGGAGTAAACAACTGTCAGCTTTTCTTTTCTATATACTTTGTCCTTGTTCAAAAGTATTCTTCCCTTTGAATTTTCAATTGTGATAGATATACCATCTTTACCTGTACCATAGAAGTCTTTTAATTTTAAAGGAGGATTTTCTAAATCAATTATACCGGTCAAATCATCACCAGAATTTCGCAGAGCTTTTAAGGGGTTTTCAGGTTTATCTTTTAAATTACTATTTATAAAAAATATTTGTCTGTGAGGAATATATTCTTCTTGAAAGGGATTATTAAAGTAGGAGTGCAATTCTTTAGTATCATTGAAATAAATAAATGCGTCATCTTTAGAACCGGATTGCATATTTTCAGAATCTTCTCCAGAAACAATCCGAATTTTTGTAACGTATTCACTTGATAAACGTTCGACAAAAGCCCAATCTTCTGTTACTTCATTCCAATTGTTATCGACTATGTATTTTAAACAATAATCTTCCGAAACTTTATCTAATAATGTAATAATATCCGAGCCAGACAGGTTTTCGTTATTTGATAGAAATAACGAAAAAGCTAAAAAACCTGTTCGTTTGGCTCCACGTACGTCTCTAATAATTTTATATTTTGAAAAAATAGCATTATTTGAAATAAAGCGAATTGCGTAGGCATTATGTCCAATTGCACTTGCTTTTGGGCTATCAGCAGTTACATCAAATAAACCTTTAATTTCTTTAGGTGTAAAAATTTTTCGCCCTTTTTTTGTGCCGTGAATTACAATTTCCATATTTTTAACTATTAAAAAAATTTCTAAGTCTACTAGTACTTATTGGTCTAACTCGCTCCAATAAATCATTGATTATATTAGTTGAATATGCTCGGTTAATTTTGCAAATCCATTTAAAATATACATCCCCAATAGAAAATATTTTGACATTGAAATCGATGGAATTTCTATCACATTGGTTTCTTAATACATCCATAAACGAACCAAAATTTTCATCTAAGAATGATTTAGCTTTTACCAATCTTGCTCTATTATCTCCTTGTATTTCATCAGATTTTGTTACTACCACATAAACGGCATCAGTTTTTTTCTTAAAAATATCGTTATTATCCCTAAAATAAGCTGCAGCTGCAGTTAAGTAATTTTCTTGCGTAAGTCCTGTTGTTTCGTCAATAGAATGCTTAGTTTCTGCATCGTAATCGATAAAGAAAAAATGGATCTTTTGATTATTACTATTCAATAATAATTCTAATGTTTTGAAAGACTGTTCTATACTTTCTTTAACATCAGCGGAGATAATTTCGCTACCGTTTACTTTATCAAAAAAATATTTAAAAACCTCACCGCTCAACTCAAAAAAGGATATCTTACGTTTGTTTCTTTCACCACGTTTATAAAACAAAAAAGGCATATACTGTGTTCTATCTTCATTAGTACGTGGAGGTAAATAACCAATGTCACTCTTAAAAATGTTGACTAAACTTGCGCGATAAGTAGCTCCGAATTTAATTTCACAGTCCGGTTCTTCCATCGAAAAGTCTTTTTTTATTGTACTAAGAATAGCTGACAAGGCACAAGTTTTTCCCGACGACGGTATACCCCAAAAGAAAACATCAGTGTAATCTAAAGGAATATCTTTTTCGCTTTTAGGTATAGTATTAAATCTTATAGGAGGCTCTTTAAAATTTTTAATCATTTGAGAATCAATCTCCAAGTCATTGCATAATTCATCTATTATCTCACTACTCAATTTATTTTTGATTTCAGGAGGAGTATATTTGTTAATATTTTGCTTTATTTCCTTTAACGTTCTTTCTTGCTCCTCATATCTTCGCCTAACGTCATCTTCGTCATCTTTTATTTTCTGAATTTTTGCTTGTACGTTATCAATGTGATTTCCTTGTGGAAATACAGATATATAATTCTGTAATTCTGTTTTTGAGTTAGCAGCTGCAAAAGCTTCATCATCTTTAGTGTTTAAAATCGCTTTTACACTTCTTTGTGTTGAAAAATCAAAGTCTCCTGTCTCTTGTAATCTTTTGAAAGTTACAATCCCTTCTAAAATTCCTTGAGCTATTTGTTCCTTAGTTAAGTTATTTATTTGAGTTATATAATCTTGTTCGTTCATCTTAATTTACTATTTAAAATTCAATATCAAATCCGCTTGTTTTTTTAGAAAATAATGCACGAAAACCAAAGGATGATCTTGTACTTCTGGTTGTTAAAACATAAGACACCAACATCAGTAAATATGCCACAATTGACAATCCGATAGAAACTGGTGTTGGATTACTATGTGTTGTGAAGTATTTCTGTACCCCGTTAAAACCATCAAGCTTGTACTTAAAAACTTCCCTCTTCTCTCCAATTTCTCTTATTTCTGACAATTTAATTAGTTTAGATTTCCAATCTTTAGAGTTTTGTTCTACATTATTTGTTACATCTACTAAACCAATAGCTTTCCAATCATTAACACTTCTTTTTGAATTTGCCAACCATTCAGTATTATCTTTTTTCATTTGTTCGAAATTAGAAGGAAGTAAATCGAAGTCGATTGTTGTCATCTTAGTATTGATTTGTTCGTTGTAAGAAATGCTATTTCTCACAAAGCCATATTTTCTAAAATCTTCATCGCTTGCATTCATCGTTAAAACAGCACTGCGTAAATTACTCTCGTAATCACTCTTTCTCTCACTTACATATCTCTCGTACTCAGTGAACATTTTTTCGGCTTGCATTATACTAGTATTAAGTTCGCATTGAATTTTTTTTTGTTTTTCTTTAACCCCTAAATAATGAGAAAAAGGGAAATAGGTAAAATAAGCCGTGAATACTGTGAACAAAACCAATAAAATGATTTCCCAAATGAAACGGCTTTTAAAATTACGTTTTGTTTGCTTAAGAAACTTTGCTCCTAGTGAAGTACCACTTAATAAAAAGGTAATAATAATAGCTAAAGTTATACTATCGGTTTTATCGCCCAAAGTGTAAAAGTTGGCACTAAGAAAACAAATATACCCAAACGCAACAGCAGTTAACAGATTAACAACTAGTCCTAATGGAAATTTTGATTGTTTAGATTGATTCATGTTTTTTTTAATTTTTTTTATTTATTACTTCTAATATTTTTTAATTCTTTGTCAATTCTATCTAGCTCTTGTTGCAACTTTGTTCGCTTTTGTAAAAGTGCCTCGCTTTTTTCATTAATAGTAGCATTTTGATTATTATGGGGTATATTTGGAAGGTTTTGGGAGCTAATTTTATTACCCAAAGTAAAACTACCAATAGGTATTGCTTTAGCATCTTTTTTTATTACTCCTTTAAAAACTTGATTTTTCCCGCCATATTTTACTTTAATTGTATACGGAGTTTCATTTATGAAAGGTTCATGATTTTTGTAATTTATAAGATAAACATTATAGGTTCCGTGGGGAGCTTTTCCGTTTGGCCAATAAATGTTTTCAACTGGATTTATACTTCCTGGATAGTCCACATTCATATCAATATCAAGAATTCCACCACTTGTTACACTTTTATTTTTGAACCAAACTGTTTCTCCTTGTGGGTCGGTGCAGCACAAATCTAAATCATTGTAATTGTTCCAATTTAGTAATACTTGCACATCTCCGGTTGAAGGAGTTGTTGAGCAATCAACCGTTTCGCCTGATTTTACTTTTTGCAAGGCTTTATCTAACTGAATTAGCTTCCCAATATTACCTTGAGTAGGAATACCTGTATTTTGTAAAATACAGATTATCTGTTTGGTGGTAAGTTTGTTATTGATACTTTTCATTAGCGCAACAGCACCTGCAACAATAGGTGCCGCCATACTTGTTCCACTCATTGTTTGATAACTATTTGCACCTACAGTACTGTAAATACCGACACCAGGAGCTGAAATCTTAGCATAAGAACCATAATTACTGAAATTGGCTTTACTAATACTTCTACTGTTTCTGTCTATTGCGGAAACAGTAATAAATTGGTCTGGACGTTGTAAGGCATCAATTCCTGCGAGTACATTGTCATTTCCAGCAGCGACCACAATAGTAGTATTATGCTTTGCTGCAATCCTCATTATCTCAAGCCATAATCGTTCTTCTTCTTTAAAATGATTTTGTATTAAATCACGTTGTGCATTTTCTGGGAATTGAGAAAGACCTTTAAATTGACTGCCTAATGACACATTTATTACATCTGCTCCTTGATATAGAGCGTATAATATGCCATCTAATACAGAAGTAGTAGTCATCATCCCACGTTCATTGGCTACCTGTATTGGCATAAATTTACAATTGGGAGCAATACCGCTAATGCCTTGACCATTATCGGCAATAGCCAACGCTATTCCAGCAACGTGTGTTCCGTGGTCTATTTTCTGAGGAAAAATTTCATTTGAATGTTTCCATACGTTATAAGGTTGCACAACTTTGCTCTTTAATTCTGGATGCTCCAAGTTAAAACCATTATCTACTATAGCGATAGTAATTTTTTTTGAACCACGAGTAATATCCCACGCTTGCGGAGCTTTTATTTTATGGAGATACCAATTTTTATTATTGTCTTTGAAAGCAGGGTCGTTTGGTATATATTCACTTTCTAACAACGATTCATCAAAGACAAAGAGTTTGTAAACAGGTGAAAATTTGGCAGGTATTTCTTGTTTAATTCGTTCACGCTCTTCCGAAGGAATTTCGACTTGCATCCTCTTTACAACATTGTCGTAATAAACTACTTTATATTTTTTATCAGGATATTTAGCTTTAAAATCTTTTGCTAAATCCATAATTGATTTATCATCATTTTCCATTAAAATATTCAGACGGTTGCCTATTATACTAGGATTTCCTGGTATTATTTCAGGATTACCCTCTATTGGAGGCATTACGCCCTGTTGAGGTGGCAATATATTTTCATAACCCGGTGGAGTTGGGACAGGTGTATATGGGTCGTGTGGGTCATAGATTCCTCCTCCATCACCAACACGAGGGTCTGTCTTAACCCAAGTTGAATCATTATCGCTAAGAGCAGCACCACCAGTTAATTGGTGACCACTACAATTTCGGAATAACCCCCAAAACAACAATAGCAAAAGAAGAAACAGAAGTAACCAAAGCAACCATTTTAAGCATCCTTTGCCTGTAAACAGTGCAATAAGCCAATTCCAAAATCTTTTGTACCAAGGTAATTTTGGTGGCGGTGGTGGCGGATCAACTTCCGGAATTAATTCTATTGGATTATATTGTGCAGTAAATTCCTTATTGCCTGTAACTTCATATCCATCTGGATTTTCGTCCCAACCAATAAATTCATAACCTTCATAAGGTTCAACCTGTGGTATATCAATGTCTGAAATGAATTCGTTTAGCTGTTTAGTTATAATAGGATTACCATACAAATTACCATTGTGTCCAGCATTATAATTTATTGTAAATAATGTTAGTTCTGATGTTTCAACTGGCTTTTTAATCTTAACAAATTGATTCTTGCATATCACGCTAATGTCTTCTCGTGCATTATCACTCAACTTCATTCCCCAAACACCTAAAACCACCATATTATCGTAACAATATACAAAACGGTCATCAACATACTTAATAGCATTACCCAAAAAAGCTGCTTCAACAGTTTTACCTGAATTTTGGAGAGTGTCTATTACAGAATTGTAATGCGTAAGCGTTTCATTCTTAATGCTTGAATATTTTGTCAAATCTTCGCCTTGCAACTCAGATAGAAGTTGGGGTGTTTCATTATATTTTTTACCGTGAAATGAAATGGTATCACCTTCTAAAACAGGATAAGCTAAAAAATCCTGATATTTAGATTCAATATATTTATTTATTATGCTAGAATTTGCCAATTTAAAACGCTGAAACAAGGTTTTTCCATCATTGCCTTGTAGTGCCTTGAAATACTTCAAATCGGTACTCAGTAATTGTTTCTTCCCTATTACTTTTGACATAATTTTCAGTATTTTACAATTTCACATTCTTTGATAATACTACCTAATTTTTCATTAGCCGCTATATCATAGTTTGGAATATCACAAACCGAAACGAAAGCAACTTTAAGACGATTTTTCCACAATAGATAATTACGATAACTTGGTAACGATTCCATTTCTTCGGGATTTGATTTTATAATATCGTTCCAATTTTCTATTTTTTCAAATAGGTTGGCTACCGATTCCTCTTTAGTATTTGATTGTTGCTCTAATACTAATCCTAAATTATTATTTATGTTTGCTATACTCAAATCACTGATTTCAGATTCATCAAAATAGTCAAATCCAACTGAATTGATAAATTGATTTAATAGTTCGGCGCTTATGTCAGCAATAATTTCATAAGGTAAATCGGTTCTTTGACGACCATCAATATATCTACGAATTTTTTCAGCAATTTGTTTTGCAACACCTAACTTTTCGAATAATTTTTGGAACATATCCTTAATATCTTCTAATGCTGAAGAACCTTCTGATGCTAAAATTTTCTGAATTGTAATTTTATCATTTAAAGTAATATACAAAAACCACTCTTCAAGCAAAAATTCAGCTAATTGGAGGGCATTATTTTTAATTAGTTTAGAATTTCCATTAATAAGCTCTTCTAAATCAATTTTTAATGATTCAATTTCTGAGTGAAATTGAACTTTTTTCTCATCAGTATTTTTTTCGTAATGAATGCATAATCTTTCAAAATAAGTTTCTTCAGTGTCATTTTCAAAAACTGGAACATCTTGCCTGAAAGTACTGTATTTGTCCATATTTACCACATCTCTGTATTCAACATCTTCAATTTTTTTTCTATATAATTCAATTACTGTACTTTCGTCAATCATCAATTCCTTCATCAACTGTCCATAAAGTTTGATACCATCCGCTCTGAAGGCATTAGCTAATTTAAACTGAATATTTCCAGCTGTAGATTTTGCCTTTTGCAGTTCCTCATCCTTGTCATTACTATGGAAATGTTTTGCTAGTTCTACACGAATGTTTTGCGAAATCTCATTAAGTTCTGTTCGCATTTTTTGCATTCTTGCTTCATTAATATTATTAGCAGCAATAGTAAGTTTATCAATTATTAATTTTGTACCATCTTCATTAATAGATGCTGCCCGATCCCAAGATTCTAACGGATCTTCGAAATGACGTTTAACAAAATCAAATTCAATAAATGATTTCTTTAAGTCTTCTCTGAAAGTTGGATAACTATCATGAATTATTTCTTCTTTTTCTATTTCAAATTTATCAAATCCCCTATAAAGCAAACTATTCGTTTCAGATGACATTGCGAAATCCCTCAATAAAAAAATATTTTGAAAATTAGGGTTGGATTTAGTCCAGTCAATTAGCCAAGGATAAGTATCTACTTTAAAAATTTCCTTTTCAAGTATTTTTGAAAAACGTTGATACCATCTTTCATTTAAAGATTGTACATTACCTAGCTTATCAGTAGAATCATATTTTAAATCTACATTAAACCATGTAGAAATAACAAATAATGGAGCTATTGGTGATTTAAAATTTTCACGTTCTGTGCCAGATTTTCCAATCATATTTCCAATCCAACTATTCAGTTTTTCTGGCATTACACTTTGTCCGGACATTGAATGTTTTTGACAGAACAATAAAGTATTAATACGTTCATTATTTGAATATTTATTAAACAAATAATCAACTTTTCCTCTTCGTAACAATGTAGTTAAAGAAAGGTCCGTTATAAAATCTTCACTTGTGTTTTCTGTGCGGCGAAGTCCTGGAAAATCTAATAAATCCGTTTGAGCAAGAAATGGCTTAGTAATTTTTATAGCATCTGGTAAGACAAAAATTAGCTCGGCAGTTAAGGCACACAAATAAGGTTTTGAAAACTCTTTTATTTGCTCTTTCCCTTTTTCATCTAAGTAAAATATATTGGATTTAGCACAATACTCTGTCTCTTGTCCTTTAAATGAATCGTAGATTTCATCAAGTCTGCTAACATCAAGAATTGTTCCTTTACTTCTTAAAACAGCGTCTATAGGAAGGTAAATAGTATCGGTAAAATTAAATTGTTTGTATTGCTTAATTAAATCTTCAAAAAGTTTAGTTAATTGAGGATTAAAATTCCAAAAAATCGAAAATACATCTCTCCATTCATCAGAGGGTATTTTGGTAACTAGTACTGATATTTTTGAAAAAAACTTAGCATCATTAATGTTGTTATAAACCAATTTTGAAAAATTTTCATTGAAATAATCCTCAATATCTAAAATATCATCTTCGATAATTAAACTTTGACATTCTAATTTATCTTTATATATATTTTCAAATGAATTTATTTTTTCTTTAAGTTCTTCAAAACTTAGTGGCTTGTTTACTTTTAAATTGTTATAATACGCTTCACATAGAACTAAAATTATATCTGTAGGAGAAAGTAATTTTGCGATGACAGGAAAATCCTTATTTATCCATTTGTATTTTGTAGAAAATCTAGTAACAACAGCTGTAGATTCCGTTTCTTTTCCTCGTGGATTAATTTGATTTTTGAAATCAAATTCATTTCCTAATCCGTCAATTACCTTAAAAGGTTTGCCCTCTTCAGATAATAACGCACTAACTAGATATGATTTTCCTGCTTGACTTTCTCCATACATTGCCGCAGCAGGATTCCCTTCTAATGCGAACTTTTTTTTATTCAACTTACGACGGCAATCTACTACATTTCTATAGGCATTTTTCTGCTTTTCTCCATCCAAAGAATTTTTAACCCAAGTGATAGCTTTTTCTATAACTGCAAGTTGAGACGTTATGTTTTGTTCCATTTTAATCCTACTAATTGTTAAATATTTAATGAAAAAATACCTGAGTCCAGCCAAAAATCATCAACTTCGCTCATACTTTGCACTTGTAAATTGAAGAAATTTGTATTAATTTGTTTTCCCTCTTTTTCTAAAATTTCTTCAATACGTAATAACTCTATATCCGTATTCATATCTCTACTAATTATTATTTTTAGTGGCATATTTTTACGAATCTTTTCTTTTTCAGCATCAATTCCAGATTGAATAGCATTCTTATTGTAAGGAGGTTCGAATCGCCCTTTAACTCGATCTTCCAATTTAAATTCATTAAAATCTAATGTGTAAAATGGTCGAGACGGATAGGCAGCAATATCTATTTGTCTGACACCAATTCTTAAGGGTAAAGAGGAAACTTCTAGAGTGGCTTGATTGTTATCAGGAGAAATAATAGTTTCAGAATATTCAAATTGCGCATTGAGTTTACCAAAAAAATTGGTTTTTGAAACTAGTTTTTCTTTCAGTTCTTTCAGGTTTAAGTTGAAACCGTTTAAACCACCATTTTCTGCAATATGTCCTATCATTGCACCTGTAGTAATAATAGATTTCGGATTTGTGAATTTTCCGTTTCCATCAATAAATTTATAGCGTTTGTCCTCAGGATACCAGCGACCAACGCGATAATCGTTCATTGATTTCAATCGGTTTGGAGAAATAGCATAATACTTCAGAAACACATCTGTTAGTGGTTTTAGAGATGCCGGCCGTCCCGAAATTAAAACAATATCACAATCATAATATGAAAACAATGAAGAAATTTTTCCAATAAGTGAATCAAAGGTTTTTTCTATAATGGAAGAAACAACTTTCCTCTCATATTGCCATTGTAATGATTCAAATTCAAAACCAAAATGTTGTTTAAAATGAATCAGTACATTTTTGGGTGGTAAATCATTACTAAAAATATCGCTATAGGATAAAATTTTACTTTCTAAATTATTTTGTTTTATAAGCTCTAGAAAATACGTTACAATAGGTACAGAAACTTGTATGTTAAAATCGGCACGCAACTGCTTATTTTTAAATGACATTCCTGTGTCACCACCAAAAAAATCATTGTTTTTTTCAATAATATCATCGTTTGATAATCCTACTGTTTTCATTTTCTTTTCGATAGGTGAGTATTTGCCTTCGATAACAAGTTTGTGAATAAGTTCTTTAACTAAATCATCGCCTGCTTTATAAAAACTTTCCCAAAAAAGTGGAACTGGTGCTAATGAACATTGTCCTGCACCATCCTCATATTTGTAGGCAGCTATCATTACATCTGTTGTTCCTGCGCCAATATCTACAGAACCAATTGTAAGCGATTTTTTGTTATACTCTCCCAAATCATCTCTTACTTTCCCGTAGAAATCAAAATAATCTTTTACCTTTTTTAAATAACGCTCTCCAATTTCCGCATAGAGAAATACAAATTGTGCTGCAGTTGCTTCATCATAAATCCATTCTGCTCTTTCACCATTATTTGAAAGATTTGTTGCAGAAGGTATTACCTTAATTTCTGAACGAACTTTTTTCTCATCAATTTCAGTATAATAATCATCATTATAGAAACGTTCTAGCATAATTGCAGCATCTTCTGCACATTTACGTAAGGCAATTTGTTCTACACGAGACATTGCTGTTGGGCAGGTTACAATTATTCGATTTATTCTTCTTGGCATAGATTCATTACCCCAATGACTGCGTTGCTCATAACTATTAATCTGCATTTTAGCTTGTGCTAAAATTTCAAGGAAAGCAAAAGTCATCAATGCTTTACGTGAATAGTGTGTTAATATACCTCCATTTCCTTCTGTGTTTATGGAACCATCTGAATTTAATTGCTCTGATATGCCATCAATATAAATTGGCTTGGCTATTTCTCCTTCAAACTGAACGAATTCCCATTCTTGTTTTTGTGGAATAGTGTCCCATAAAAAACGTTTAGGACTTGAAAAAGTGCTTATTTTTTCAGCGCCAGTATTCATATTGGTTGCCTTGTGTATCAGATGATTTGCTTCTTTCCCCAAGCGTATCATGCTAGGATAAATAAATTGTTTACTGTTTTCAAGTCCAAATTTACCTCCGAAATCGGCTTCACGAAATGCTAAACGCATATCAAAAGATTCCCGATGTTTGTTGAGTTTCCCATCTAAAATAGGGTCTGTGAAATCTTGTAATTCTAGTGGGCTTGTTTTTTTTAAATCGCCGTTATCAAATAGCACTGCGCAAGTACGTGAATTACCAATATCCACTACCAAATCGACATTACCGTGAGCTACATTTTTATTGGAAAACAAAGTAACTTTTGGTAAAACATTAAGTTGCTGAATATAGCTGATAAAACATATGTACTGAGATAGGTAATTTAATTTAGGTTTTTGCCCTCTAAAATCATTAATGTTATCTATATTATGAAAATGTTTGAGTAAGTACTTATCAACCCAATCGCAATCAATAAATATATCTTGTCCATTTTTATCTTCACCTTTTTTGTATTTTGAAAAATATCCAAGTAATTTATACTCATTATTGCAAAGTGCATACTCTTTTGACTTGTCGTAATTATTTGTAAAAACGGGAGTTTCATTTAAATCTTCATCATCAAATTCCTCTTTTTCAAATGTACTTCTCGTATCGAAAGCCAATAAAAGATTGTACTTTTTTGATTTTTCATTTGTCTCTGTTGGAATCAATTTGCAACGGCACCAATTAGTTGGTCCAAATTCTGATTTCTTCCCGTTAAGTAAAAAAAACGGTAAGGGCAACCATGTATTTTCAAATTTTCCCCAATTTATTCTACTAATTGACTCCTGAAAACAACCTGAATCTTTTGGGTTATTCGTATTAACTGGAATAGTGATTCTATCATTATTTTCAAAATCGTCCTTAATGTTTTCCCAGCTTTCATCTACCTTTCCATTTTTCGCATAACCTAGTTCTGACAAGTCACTTTTTTTTACCCAAACATCATCTCCTGAAAAGAAATGAGCTATTTCCAATTTTAATTGTTTTTCTTCAACATCAAACCATTCGTGAAAGTACATTCTAAAGTTATCAGAACTATTGATTTCTATTGGGAAAGTCAAATATTGTATACCAGTATTTGCAATTAAATTCATATTTATCTATTTGTTTGAATAAAAATTAAGTCTATGACTGTAAATTTAACAATTTTTAACAAATAACCTAATCATATTTTGAATCATTAATGTCCGATAAAAAATAAAACTGTTTGATTTCATTTTTTATCTATTTGATTACTATTGTTTTAACTTTTTAATTCTATGTTTTTCCAAAAACAGGATACAATAATAAAGTTAATTGTTCGCT
>Ga0209702_10004403_pt1 | contig 20472 bp, 22 predicted proteins | sample FRY01_FD_187210 | JGI IMG/M metagenome (GOLD analysis project Ga0209702, IMG submission 187210) | Freshwater microbial communities from Lake Fryxell liftoff mats and glacier meltwater in Antarctica - FRY-01 (SPAdes) (version 2) | ecosystem: Environmental > Aquatic > Freshwater > Ice > Glacier... | reverse complement strand
AATGTGAAACAACCATGATTCCGAAAACACCAATATTATCGAATATTTTAGATTCAACTATTTGAAAAACATATTATTAATAATGGTCGGGTTCAATTACGATTCTATCAGAAATGGAAGAATAAATTGTGGGCGTTCTACCTTTTCTAAGTACGCAGATTTACTCGGTTATGAAAAAAAGAAAAAGGCTAATAAATGACCAAAAGGTTTAAACCTACTCGTAAACTGGAAGCGTTTACTTGTGTACCCAGAGCGGGTCACGATAGCTATCGTGACGAACCCTCATTATTAAATTTACCTATTAATTTGATTATCATTTCCGGATATTTCATTAAATTTTGAATGTAAATTTTACTTTTCATTGATTTAATATGGCTTTCTATTTTTCTAGCTTGTTGATAATCTAAATCTTGAACCTGAAAACATAGTTTCCAATCATTAGTATTAGAAGTGAAAGAATTAATATATTCCTTTTCTTTATGTTTTACCAATCTTTCATCTAGGTTTTTACAACTTCCAATGTAGTGTTTGTTAAGTTTTTCGGAAAATAAAATATAAACTGTTGCCATCTACTTTAATAAGAAAAACCTCTATCTTCTTGCGAAAACAGAGGTTTAAACCTACTCGTAAACTGGAAGCGTTTACTAGTGTACTCAGAGCGGGTCACGATAGCTATCGTGACGAACCCGCACTAGTGTACCCAGAGCGGGAATCGAACCCGCACTCCAATGGAACTGGATTTTGAATCCAGCGCGTCTACCAATTCCGCCATCTGGGCATTTATCCTTATTTCAATGTCTACCTCCCGATAGCTATCGGGATCCGCCATCTGGGCATTTATCCTTATTTCAATGTCTACCTCCCGATAGCTATCGGGATCCGCATCTGGGCATTTGTCCTTATTTCAAGCGTCTACCTCCCGATAGCTATCGGGATCCGCTTTTGGGCGTTGTACTTGTTCCTTTTGATACTGTTTTAGTATTTAATAAGGGTTTAATAGATGTACTAAACGAACTTATCTCGACAGATAAGCGAGTGTAAAGGTAGAGATTTAATTGAAATTACAAATCATTAAAAGAAATTTTTCTTAAAATTGTACTACTATGGGAAAAATACTAATCAAAAATATAAAAGGACTTGTTCAAGCTGGGGAGAATTTCCCAGTGATGAAACAAGGAAAAGAAATGTCGGATTTACCAATTATTGAAAATGCTTTTTTAGCACTAGAAGATGGAGTTATAGTAGAATATGGTTCCATGGAAGAATGGGGAGGCATAGCAGACTGGAGGGGAATTGAGGTGATCGATGCTGAAGGTAAATACGTGTTACCCGCTTTTTGTGATTCCCATACACATACTGTTTTTGCTAAAAGTAGAGAAGAAGAATTTGTAGATAGAATTCACGGATTATCTTATGAAGAAATTGCGCTGCGAGGTGGTGGGATTTTAAATTCTGCAGCTCGTTTGCAAGATATGTCGGAAGATGAATTATATCATAAAGCTTTAAAACGAGTTGAATTATTAAAATCATACGGAACTGGAGCTTTAGAAATCAAGTCTGGTTACGGATTATCTGTAGATGCAGAAATAAAAATGTTACGTGTTATTAAGCGTTTAAAAGAAACTGCTGGAATTGCAATCAAAGCAACATTTTTAGGAGCACATGCTTTCCCAAAGGAGTTCAAAGAGGATCATAGGGGCTATATTGATTTAATTATCAATGAAATGTTACCTAAAATTGGAGAAGAAGGTTTGGCAGACTACATTGATGCGTTTTGTGAACGTAATTATTTTTCTGTTGAAGAAATGGAAGAAATTTTAGCAGCTGGAGCGAAATATAAATTAATTCCAAAAGTACACGTTAACCAATTTTCTGCTTTAGGAGGCATTAAAAAAGCAGTTGAAATGGGTGCTTTATCTGTAGATCATTTAGAAGAAATAACGGATGAAGATATCGAAGCATTAAAAGGAAGTAAAACAATGCCGACTATTTTACCAAGTTGTTCTCATTTCTTGAATATTCCTTTTGGAAATGCACGTAAAATGATTGAAGCTGGTTTACCTGTAGCTTTAGCAAGTGATTTTAATCCTGGAAGTACGCCTAGCGGAAACTTACAATTTGTATTTTCTTTGGCTTGTGTAAAAATGAAAATGACACCTGAAGAAGCAATCAATGCATTAACAATCAACGCTGCATATGCTATGGGACTTTCAGAAACGCACGGTACGATTAGTTTAGGAAAAGCCACCCCAATTATTATCACAAAAGAAATTCCTTCTTTAGCATATATTCCTTATGCTTTTGGAGATAACCACATCGAACGCGTAATCTAAAATTTTATGATTCAGTCAAAACTTCCACATGTTGGAACAACTATTTTTTCAGTAATGTCGAAATTGGTGGCTGAACATAATGCGATTAATCTTTCTCAAGGATTTCTAAATTTTCTGGTAGATAAAAGATTTCCAGAAATCAGTAGAAATAAACTCGACAAAGAAAATAAACCGTTCTATGATTTAATGCTATATGTTGCTAATTGGCCAGCTAAAAGAAGTTTGAATTGGAAAACATTATTGGCAGCTAGAGCATTAGAAAATCAAAGCTATGTAATTGGAGTAAACAGAGTAGGAGAAGACGGCAAAGGGCTAAGCTATTCAGGCGATTCAAATTTAACAGATAGTCTTGGTATTGTTAGTAGTTTAACGCCTTTTTCTGAGCAATTTAACACTTTTACATTGTCTTTCAGTTATTTACAAAGCATAAGAGAAAACTTACCTTTCTTAAAGGATCAATAAACCGTTTACTCAATAAAATACATATTTCACTCTTTTAGTTTCATTTATTGTTCTAACTTTTTTATATTTGTTGTAAACATAAAATATACTATAGCTACTACTACAAGTGTATTATAAATTTAATTTACAAATTATGAAAAAAGTTTACTTACTATTATCGGGTTTAACCCTAAGTACATTATCTTTTGCTCAATTTCGTACCGGAGTAATGGATGAAAAACCAGTGACATTGCATTCTAAGGCTAATGAACTAGTTAGCAAAACAAAAGCTACTTCGGTTCAAAAAGGAGGAGGAGATGTTTTATATTCTGAAGATTTTAATGGGTCAGCAGGAAGTTGGACAACCTCAGGAGCGAATGATAGTTTATGGCTATTTGACACGGATGGACCTAACGGTCAGTTTTCTAGCACTACTCAAATTATTCAATCTCCTACTGCTGGAAATGGATTCATGATTTTTGATTCAGATGGTTACAATACAACTACTCATGGCTCAAAAGATGATGATTATGAAAATGTATCTGGTAATTTAGAATCACCTGTTTATGATATGACAGGTATTGCAGGAGCTACAATTCAATTTTATTCTCAGTATAGAACATGTTGTTCACGTACTTTTTATCCAAAGTTACAAGTGTCAACTGATGGATTTACAACTTTTGTAGAATATAACGCTTCTGTAGACAATGTTGGAGTAAATGACTTTTCTTATAGCGCTTTAACTGTTGTTAATGTAAATAGTTTTTTAGCTACAGCTTCTAATAAACAAAACTTCCAATTTAGATTTGTTTGGAGTGGTGCGGATACTTATTTCTGGATGATAGATGACATCGAAATTGTAGAATCAAATAATTATGATTTATCTTTTGAGAAATTATGGTTAGCAAACATTAAAACTGCAAATGAACATACTAGTATTCCTCAGTCTATGGCAGGTGTTTTAACTGTTCAAGGTGTAGTAAGAAACTTAGGAATTAGTTTACCTACAAATCCTCAAATAACAGTAAATATTTACGATGTATCAAATACAATCGTTGCTTCAGAAGTTGGTGGTTCTTGGGATAATAACTTTACAAATGAATTTGATACTGTTACTTTTGAAACTACTATCGATTTAAGTACATTAGCTATTGATGAATATTTCGTAGAAGCTGTTATTTCGATGAACGAGACAGATGATGTAAATACAAATGATTCAATAGGTAGAACACTTTATATTTCTGATTATTATTTAGGTCAACAAAATTATGATGTAGGTTATTTCATTGGATCTGAAGGTAAAGGTAGAAGTACAAACACAAATTCTGTAGCAATGAAAATTGGTAATGTAATGTATGTACCTAATACTACTGACTTAACAGGTGTTGAATTAACATTCGGAAGAAGTTCTTCTTTTTCAACTACTGCTGGGGAAGAATTAGAAATTGAAGTGTTTGAAGTTGATTATACTCAACCTTTTGTTAGTCAAGCAGTTACTACTGGAGATTTAAGATTTTTCACAATTACTTCTGCTATGTTGCCTACTTCTAATGGAGGTAAATCAGCTGTATTAAATTTCTTTCAAGCATCTGGTGAACAAGGAGCTGTAACATTAACTGGAGGCAAATATTATATGGTTGCTATTGGTCACAATGGTGGTCAAAACAAACATTTTGCTTACACTTATAACAAGGGTGACGAAGATGGTTCATCACGTTTGTACATCGGTTCTGGAGCTACTGCTGCAAGATGGTATACGATAGGTTACCAATCTCATACTAGAATGGTATTTGACCCTACTGCTTCTTTAGATGAAAATAATAGTGTAATTAATAAAACTAATATTTATCCAAATCCTACGAATGGAGATACAAGAGTTGAATTTAATTTAACAAATGCTTCTAGTGTATCTGTTAAAGTTATGGATATTACAGGTAAAGTTGTTTACACTCAAAACGAAAGCAATAAAGCTGCAGGAGAACATACAATAGACATTAACGCTGCTTCTTTTAGAAGTGGAGTTTATTATGTAACTATTTCTACTGATGAAGCGCAAGTAACTAAAAAATTAATCAGAAAATAATTTTTGATTGCTTATTTTTGAAGGGTCTTGTTTAACAAGACCCTTTTTTTATGGATTATGTTTCTCTAGGTTTTTTTGGTCTGTTCCTGATTACGTTTTTATCAGCTACAATACTTCCTCTTTCTTCAGAAGTGTTTTTATTTCTAATGCTTAGCAATCATTATGATCCTTGGAATTGTTTATTGATAGCAACCTTAGGTAATAGCCTCGGCGGAATAACGAATTATGCTATTGGTCGACTAGGAAAGCTAAGCTGGATGAAAAAAATTGGATTGAAAGAAGATAAAATAGAGCGTTATTCATTGAAAGTTGATCGTTACGGAGTTTGGTTGGCGTTTTTTTCCTTTGTACCACTTATTGGAGATGTTCTTATTGTTGCTTTAGGTTACTTTAGGGCAAATTTTTTAAAAGTAGTGTTCTTGCTTGTTCTTGGTAAATTCTTAAGGTACCTGTTGATAGTTGAGTTATATTTGTAATATCAGTACTACTTTTCGAATTGAGAAGCTTTAGAGCTGATTAGACAACGCTTCTGTATTTAGATATGGATATTGTATTCTTGAAAGATATAATCCTTGGGGAGGGGCTAAATTATACTTTTTAGGATATTCATCAAGCAAGAACATAGCTTTAAATTCAGTAAGTGTTAATTCGCATAGCCCTATGGCAACTATTTTCCCAACTAGAATACGAATCATGCCCCTTAAAAAATGATTAGATTCAATATGAAATTGAAAGCGAGTTTCATTGTGATTACTTATTATAGATGAGTCAAAAATTAGACATTGGGTAGATTTATGATCATCAGGTTTAAGGCAAAACATTTTAAATTCTTTTTGATTTTTTATTATTTCGCAAGCTTTATGCATTAGTTGAAAATCAAATTTAAAGTTTTGATAAAGTGTGCTACTATGACTTATAAAAGGATTTTTGGTAGTGTGAAAATAATAATCATAGGTTCTTTTTCGAGCATCAAAGCGTGCGTGATTATTTTGCTCTACTTCAATAATTTCATGAATCGAGATTTCAGGAGGTAAGATTTTATTAAGTCGAAAACATAGGTCAAAATCCCAAGTTGTATCTGAATCAAAATGTGCAAAGTATTGACTTGCATGTACACCTGCATCCGTTCTTCCACATCCTACTATATAAGTTCTTTTTTTAAAAATTGAAGAAAGGGCGTCTTCAATTGATCCTTGAATAGTTTTAACCTGCGGTTGTAATTGCCACCCACTGAAATTTGTTCCTAAATACGATAAATGTAAAAAAAACCTCATTTAGCTTATTGCACTCAAAAAATGAGTCATTGAATCAAATTGATAATCAGCAATAATAAGTTTTGGTTCAACATTATGCGTTTTCTCAGGAATACAAACCACTGTCATTCTAGCAGCTTTACCAGCTATAACTCCATTTAATGAATCTTCAATAACTAAACATTCAAGTGGATTTACATTTAATTTTTCAGCAACTGTTAAGTAAACTGCCGGATGAGGTTTACCGTATGCTTCATTTTCTGCTGAATGAGTAAAATCAAAGAAGTGTCTAATTTCTAATTTATCAAGAACAGTATCTATCAAAACGGAATAGGATGAAGTAGCTAGCCCAATTTTAATTCCAGACGATTTTAAATGTTCTAGGGTATTTATAACTCCTTCTAAAGGCTGTCCATCTCGAGAGATTAGAGTTACCATTTTTTGAACAATCTTGTCTTCTACTTCTTTTGGAGAGTAACTTTGCCAACCTGTGTGGGCATACCAAAAATTGATTACTTCATCTAAACGAAGACCAACTGTTTTTTGAAAATCGTTCTTTGTTAAATTACACCCTACTTCATCAAAAACAGCTTGCATGGCTATTTTCCATACAGGTTCAGAATCTATTAGAACTCCATCCATATCAAATATTACCGCCTTGAATTTTGATATAGAAGTCAATCCCATTTCTTATAAATAGTTAGTAAACAATAGCTGTTATTAGCTATTGTTTAGTAGGAATTAAAACTTGATAAATATTTCCACCACCTAGCAATGAATTTTTCTCATCAGCGATAAAAATTTCACCTTTTTTATTGATTGCAATTCCTTCAAACTGAGAAATTGGTTCCATTAACATTTCACTTTCCATTACAAAATTATTATTTTCTAATGTGTAAATAAGTAATCGATTGTAAGTTAAAATATAGAATTTACCACCCTTAATTTCAGACCCAGTAGATGAATCTTTCCACCATCCATCTTTTCCAATGAATAGTTCATATTTTTTGTCCAAAGCATAAGTTCCAGGTTTTGTAGGAACAGTATAACAATAACTAATACCATCAAACGGAACCGCTCTACATTTCGTGAAGATATAAAGTTCATTTTTATAAAAACTTATGCTTTCAGCATCAAAATAAAGTTTTGATTTTTCTGGTGGAAATGCTTTTTGTTCGTTATAACTAATTTTTATTTTTTCTGATGGTACTGATTTCTTAGTTAAAATATCCTTTGTATTTACTTTATAAATAACAAGGTCTTTTCTGTCGTTATTGTTATTTCCATTGTCAGCAATGTATAGAAATTCTTTTCCATCATAAGCTATATCCTCCCAATCTATATTTGTTGCATTTTCAATTAATGTTGTATGTATAACTTTTCCTTTTACATTCATGAAGTATAACTTCGCACCATCTCCTCCATCATTATGGCCAACCATAATAGAATCATTGATGAATGCTAAACCTGAAATTTCATTTAAATCATCAGATAGTGTACCAACTCTTTTCTTTTGAGAAAAAGAGTAGCCAAAATTGAATAGAGAAACTATCAATAAACCGAGTGTAATTTTATTTGCTTTCATAACTATGGAGATTATTGTATTTAAAAATATGAATTTTATTTGATATAGACACGAACAACCTCAATTTTTCTATCACTTACTTGTTCAATTGTAATGTCATATTTATCTAAAGACAAAATCGCTCCTGTTTCAGGAATAGATTCTAAGGAATGAATGATCAATCCCCCTAATGTTTCATATTCATCAGACTCATCGAATTTAAGCAGATAAGTTTCATTTATGTAATCGATATCAACTCTTCCTGAAAAACGATATTCCTTATCTGATATCTTTTCCTCAAGCCAATCTTCTACATCATGCTCGTCTTTAATTTCTCCGAAAATCTCTTCAATAACATCTTCAATTGTAATTAAACCAGCTGTACCACCGTATTCATCAACAACTATCGCAATATTTCCTGATTGTTTAGTGAAGAGCTCTAAGAGTTCCTTTCCAGGTATTGCTTCAGGAACAAATGCAATAGGCATCATGATTTGTTTAATTGTTTCTGGTTTTTTGAACATTGCAAATGAATGCACATATCCAATGATATTATCCATTGTTTCTTTATAAACAACAATTTTTGAAAGTTTGTTTTTAATGAATAAAGATTTCAATTTATCTAAAGATTCATCTATTCTTATTCCTACTATTTCAGTCCTAGGAATCATGCAATCTCTCGCTTTAATATTTGAAAAATCAAGCGCATTTTGTAAAATCTGCATTTCGTTTCCAAAATCTTCTTCTTCCTGAATACGATCACTTAAATCTTGTACGTAATGCTCTAAATCTATTTTTGAAAAAACGCGATTCGTATCTTCTTCCGTTCCAACTTTCAATAATTTCAGGAAGAAATTACTAACAAACATGACTAAACTAGTAGGGATAAATAATATCCAGTAGATTATTAATGCTGGAAGAGAGGCAATTTTTAGGAATCCGTTCGGATTGATTTGAACTAAGGCCTTAGGTAAAAATTCTGCGGTAATTAAAACTAATATAGTTGAAAAAATTGTTTGAATAAACAATAAAGCACCTGCACTTTCAACTCCCCATGAGGTAATAATTGGATTTAATAGACTTGCGGCTGATATACCAAAAATTACAAGTGCAATATTGTTTCCAAGAAGAAGTGTTGCAATGAAGTGCGATTCGTCTTTATAAAAAGAACCTAGTATTTTCCCGTTTATTGTTCCTTTTGAACGATCTAATTCAACTTTTAATCTATTAGACGAAATAAATGCAATCTCCATTCCTGAAAAAAATGCAGATAAAATAAGGGTAATAAATATTATATAGAGCTCGGGGTCCATTTAAAAATTAATAATGATCAATATTAAAGCACATCAAACCCAATGTCTTTTCTGTAATATGAATTTTCAAATTCTATTTTCCCAGCTGAAGCGTATGATTTTTCTAAAGCTACACCTATGTTTTTACCATACGAAGTAATAGCTAAAACTCTTCCTCCAGCACTCAAAACCGCAGGTCCATCTGCTTTTGTACCAGCATGAAAAACGATACTATCTGTAATAGCATTTAGTCCAAATATTTGTTTTCCCTTTTCAAATTCTTCAGGATATCCACCAGAAACCATCATTACTGTAGCAGCGCTTCGATCATCGAATAAAACATCCGTTTCAGAAAGTGTTCCAGTTGCAACTCCTTCAAACAAGTCTAAAATGTCTGATTTTAATCGTGGAATTACTACTTCAGACTCAGGGTCACCCATTCTGCAATTGTATTCTATCACATAAGGCTCACCTTTTACATTAATTAATCCAAAAAAGATAAATCCTTTATAATTGATGTTTTCTTTTTTAAGTCCTTTAACAGTAGGGATTATAATTTGATTTTTTATTTTTTCTTTGAATGTTGCATCTGCAAAAGGCACTGGAGAAATAGCTCCCATACCACCTGTATTTAACCCAGAATCACCTTCTCCAATTCTTTTGTAATCTTTTGCTTCAGGTAAGATTTTATATGATTCACCATCCGTAATAGCGAAAACTGAAAGCTCAATTCCACTTAAAAATTGCTCAATTACTACACGTGTACTTGCGTCACCAAATTTTGCATCAGCAAGCATCATTTTTAATTCTTCTTTCGCTTCTTTTAATGTGTCTAAAATCAACACCCCTTTTCCTGCAGCTAATCCATCCGCTTTAAGAACATAAGGCGGTTTCATTGTAGCTAAAAAAGTGTATCCTTCTTCTAAAGTCTCTTTAGTGAAAGTGGCATATTTTGCAGTTGGAATATTATGACGCATCATAAATTGTTTCGCAAAATCTTTACTTCCTTCTAATTGAGCACCTTCTTTACTAGGGCCGATAACAGGAATTTTTTTAAGGTCGGTATCATTTGAGAAAAAATCGCTGATTCCTTTAACCAATAAGTCTTCAGGACCAACAACAACCATATTGATTTCTTTTTCTAAAACAAAAGATTTGATTGCTTCAAAATTGTTTATGTCAATAGCAACGTTTGTTCCGAAAGCTTTTGTTCCAGCATTACCCGGCGCAATAAATAATTCCTCTAATGAAGAACTTTGTGCAATTTTCCAAGCGAATGCATGTTCTCTTCCTCCAGACCCTAAAAGTAATAATCTCATTTAGCAGTATTTTAACAATGATTCAAAAATAGCCTTACCATCTTCGTTTGCTAAAAGATGATCAGCAGCTCTTTCAGGATGAGGCATCATACCAAATACATTTTTGTTTGCATTGGTAATTCCAGCAATATTTAATAATGATCCGTTTGGATTTGAAGCAAGATCTACATTTCCTTCAGCATCGCAATATTGAAAAATTATTTGTTCATTATCTTGTAATTTTTTCAATGTATCTTCTGGAGCAAAAAATCTACCTTCTCCATGAGCAATTGGAATTTTATAAGCTCTATCTACTAAACCATTTGTTATAGCTCCTGAATTTGAAGCTGGTTTTATAAATGTATTTTTACATATAAATTTCTGGTTATCATTGTGTAAAAGTGCCCCATCTAACAAGCCAGATTCAGTTAGTATTTGAAAACCATTACAGATTCCCATTACATACCCACCTTTGTTTGCATGATTAATAACTTCTCCCATAATTGGTGAAAGTTTTGCAATTGCTCCTGAACGTAAATAATCTCCATAAGAGAATCCACCAGGTAAAACCACAAAGTCAACGCCTTTTAAGTCAGTATCTTTGTGCCATAATTTTTCAACTTTTTGTCCTAAAATATCTTGAAGAACATACACCATGTCCTCATCACAATTAGAACCAGGAAAAGTAACTACACCAAATTTCATAGAATCATATTTTTTAAAAGGAAAATGCTTTCCTTTTGCTATTTTGAAGACGTAAAAATAGTAATTATAAGGACTTAAAAAACCTAGATTTTAAATTATTTGTTGCTTATTTATCAACTTTTATGAATCAAAGTACAACAGTTTTAGGTTTAGTTTTTATCTTCAAGCTAAATTTAACTAAAAATCACATCGATAATTAATAATTTAAGCTTTATGTTAGAGAAAGTTAATCTTGAAAAAGTACTGTTTTTAGATATAGAAACAGCTCCGCAAACTTATAAAATTGAAGATTTAGACGAGGCGAAAAAACAACTGTTTAGCTCAAAAACTCGTTTTATCCATCAAGGCGATGAAGATGCTTTAGAAAAAGCATACAATGATAAAGCTAGTATTTTTGCTGAATTTGGAAAAATAATTTGTATTTCTGTAGGTTTTGTTCACACGAATTCAATAGGAGAGAAACAAATTCGCATGAAATCTTTTTATCACGATGATGAAGAAACTCTATTGAATCAATTTGTTGATTTATTGAATGATAAATACAATACGCAATACCATATTTTATGTGGTCATAACGCTAAGGAATTTGATTTCCCTTATATATGTCGACGTTTATTAGTAAATGGTATCAAGTTTCCTTCTATTTTGGATATTGCAGGAAAAAAACCTTGGGAAATTAGCCATTTAGACACGATGGAATTATGGAAATTTGGTGACTATAAATCTTTTACTTCGCTACCGCTTTTATGTAATATATTTAATGTACCTACTCCAAAAGATGATATTTCGGGAGCTGATGTAGCGCGAGTTTATTATGAAGAAAATGATTTAGAACGTATTAAAGTCTATTGTGAAAAAGATGTAGTTGCTTTAATACAGGTGTTCTTGAAGTTTAGAGGGGATGCATTGGTTGAAGAGGGGAATGTAAAGTTTTCTTGATTGTTTATGAGCAGTTTTAGATAGAAAAAGTTAATTGCTTAAACTTATCCCTACTATTATAATGGATGCTTCTATCCATCCTGAATAATAAAAATCGTTTCGTTTTTCAGTAACCAAAAACAGTAGTACAATAGTGTAAGTTATGGCAATATAAAAAAAGGCATTGCTTTGTAATGCTGGCTTTATTGCTATTGAAAAAACAAAATAGAGAGCCATTAAAAGAATACTCAATTGTTTGGCTTTTTTAAATCCTAAAAGTTGAGGAATGGTTTTGTATTTTGGTTCATCGTATTTAAGATCACGAATATCAAAAGGAATTGTAATGGCAATGATATAAATGTATTGGATACTCCCATATAACCATACGTTAGAATGGAATTTTGATTCATTTATTAATGGAAAATAGGCTGTTGCAATGACCCATATTAAAGCGATAAGGTGAATTTTTAATTGTGGAACACTCCTTAGGTTAAATTTTCCAATATTTTTAATGTAAAACAAACTGATTAATGCGGATAGAATTAATATTCCACCGCTCAATAAGTTTCCATTATATAGCTTTACGAAAATAAAAGTTGAAATAATTGCTGAAACAATGAGGGTAGTTAATAAATAATTTCTGTTTTTATTAACCCAAACCATATGACTGGTTAATCCATTAATATTCTGAATTGCTTTTAAATAGCGTTGTAAATTATAGGTTAGTAGTGTGCTAAAAAAAATGAATAGTGCATATTCTATTGTATTCGGCATGCTGTTTTGGATGCAAATACCATAGCATAATAAAGCTGTAGCTAAGCTAACGACTCCATTGGAATAGATAAAAAAAGGTAATAATGTTTTTAATTTATTAGTGAATTTCATTCAATACTTTTTCAACAGAAATGTTTTCGATACAATGACAAATTTTACCTGAAGCACAAGTTGGGCAATCTTCATTATCAACTAAAAAGCGCACCTTTTGCCCTAATGGCTTCCATCGTCCTGGATGTATTGGTTTTCTAGGAGAGAATAATCCTATTGCTGTTTTATTTAAATAGCCAGCAATGTGTAATGGTCCTGTCGAACAAGCTACTAAATAATCACATTTACCAATAAACGTTATCAGTTCAGATAAAGTAACTTTACCTGTTGTGTCTATAATTTTATCTGAGAATAGGATGTCTTCTCTAAATAATAACCCTTCTTTTTCTGTTCCTGTAAAGTAAACAATGAAACCTCTTTCTACTAATTCTTCAGCTAGTTTTTTATAATTTTTTATTCCCCATTCCATTGCACTTCCTTGAGATTTTGGATGTAGAATAGCAGTTTTTTCAGTTAATTGTAAAGATGTTTCTATAAATTCTGGTAACGGATTATGGGGTGTTTTGAAAAATGAGGTATATCCGTTTATTTCATCTAAAGGTGGAATTTCATTTAAGCCAAAAGGTTTTACTAATTCAAAGTTTAATTGAGACTCATGAAGAACTGATTTTTTACGGGTGAAGTTCGGTCTATTATTACATGTGAGTAAATGGAATGTTCTATGAGAGGTTCCAACTCTATTTTTTACTTTCGCTTTTTTTGCAAGTGATGCTATTTTTTTATTTGGGAACACATGAATAATCGCATCAGCATTTATTGCTTTAAAACGATCTTTTTGTTCTAATGAAGGCAAGTTTTCAATTGTCTTCCAATCTATAAATTCATCAATTCTATCGTAACATTCAACTACTGGTTTAGTGTAATTATTTCCTAAAAAGATGATTTCAATTCCTTTGAATTTATTTTTTAGCCATGCGCAAATAGGTAAGGTTAGCATCACATCTCCAATGCTATCTGTTCGGCTAATAATGACTCTTTTATTCGACAGATCTATTAATTCTCGCATTTATTATTTTGTTTGTTTAATTAAATGTCTTAGCTTTTTATACTTTGTAAAAGTAGCATAAGCAGAAATGGAACAGATTTTTAATCCTGCCCAACCATCAAGAAATCCTAATTTTATGATATAATCTTTGAAAAACTTCACAACTGGACTAAAAACTAAAACAATCAGTGGTGCTTTTTTACCTCTTTTAAATTGTGCTTGCGAAAGAATATCAGTGAAATATCTTACTTGCTTGTAGTGATCATTAAGTGTATAGTAACTATAATGTAAAATATCACCTTTTAAATGTAATACTGTTTCGTTTTTAGTTTGAAATTCAAATTTATCATGTGGATTATCACCACCCCATTTGCCTTTTCTTGCGTCCCATAAGCGTAACTTTACGTCAGGATACCAACCGCAATGTTTAATCCATTTTCCACAATAGTTGGTTAAGCGATTCATGGAGTAACCATCATGATCCCAATTGTTTTTTACTTTTAAAATAGCTTTTTTTAATTGTTCATCAATTGCTTCATCAGCGTCTAATGATAAAATATAGGGATTTTGCGCTTGTGTTATGGCATAATTTTTTTGTTCAATGTGGCCATAAAATGCGTGTTCAATAAACTTCACATTGAATTTTTCGCAAATTTCTTTTGTTTTGTCTTTTGAAAATGAATCAACAACTACAATTTCGTCAGCTATCCCATCTAAAGATTGCAAGCATCTTTCTATGTTCTTTTCTTCATTAAAAGTGATTATTACTGCAGAAATTTGAACATTCATAAAGAACGGTATTTATTTCACTCTTAATTTTTGTCCCACTAAAATTTTATTAATTTTAATAGTAGGATTTAAGTCAATCAATTGCTGTTGCGTTAAATTATGTCGTTGAGCAATTTTAGTAGCTGTATCTCCTCTTTGAACAACATGAAACTTTTTAGCAGGAGCTACTGGTTTTGGAGGAGTTACTACCGTTTTCGTTTTTACTTCAGGTTGATTGTCTTTTTCAAGTGCTTTTTTAGCTTCTTCAGGTGTCAATGTTTCCCCATTTAGAGTCACTTTTTCTGGTATTTTTAATTGTTGACCTGAATATAAAACTGTACTTTTCATGTTATTAGCAGCCATAATTTCATTTACAGTTGTACCGTACTTAACAGCAATAATACCTAAACCTTCACCTCTTCTTACAGAGTGGTATTTATATATAATTACCGGTTCAATTTTAACTGTTGTAGCTGGCTGACCACTCACTTTTATTCCAGACACCACTAACGAGTCAGCTGATTCTGTTATAGCTTCTGGCTTAGGGTTGTAAATATTATCTTCTAATTCAAAAAGTTCTTTTTCAACAGAAGCAATCTTCCCTATTTCTTGAATTGGTCCTTTGATACATTGATAAGGCGAAGTTAAAGGAATATAGCTTTTTTTGTAAATAGGATTTAACTCTTGAATTTCTGCGAGATCCCAACCCGTTAATTTTGAAATCGATTCCATGTGAACTCCTTTACTCAAACAGATTGTATCTAATTGGCCAAATTGCCATTTCGCTTCCATTGGAATAATATTATGCTCTGCATGGTAAGTTAGTAAGTAAGTTGCAGCAATAAAATTTGGAACATATCCTTGTGTTTCTTTTGGCAAGTATGGTCGAACGTCCCAATATGTTTTTTTACCTCCAGAACGTCTTATTGCCTTATTTACATTTCCTGGACCTGCATTGTAAGATGCCAAAGCTAAATTCCAATCACCATAAATATCATGTAATTTTTTTAAATAGCGACATGCTGCATCGGTTGCTTTTTCTGGATCCATACGTTCGTCGATGTATGAATTTTCTTCTAAGCCGTAATACAAACCTGTACGGTACATAAATTGCCATAGACCTAATGCTCCAGCATGAGACTTAACCTGAGGACGTAAACCACTTTCAATAACAGCTAGGTACTTTAGCTCCAAAGGTAATCCGTAATAAGCAAGTTTTTCTTCGAACATTTCAAAATATAATGCTGACCTACCTAAAACAACACGAGCAAAACTTCGTCTATTTTCTGCAAAAAATTTAATTGTTTGTAATGCCGCAGGATCACAGTCTAGCTGAAATGGACTCATTTCGTTAATTTTCGATAACCTTTGGCAGTAGATAGAATCAGGAAATCGAGGAACGGTTCCTTTTTCATATTTTAAAGCATTTATAACAGAGTCGTAATTGCTATGTTTAGCTGCTTCAGCATAGAATGCATTCAATGATTGTTCTACAGTTAAAATAAAAGGATCAACTCTAGCTTCATTTTTGTCTGCATCTTTTTGAGACAAAGCAGCAAATGAAAAAATAAACGTAAAAGCAAATCCTAAAAACTGTTTCATAAGCAGTTGAACTAAACTAAATTAATTAAATAGTTAGAAAAATCGAACATCTCTTTTTCTTTAAAATGATTAGCCATGACTTGAAACCCAAAAGGTAGTCCTTCTTCATTTTTACCTAATGGCAAAGATATTGCTGGATTTCCAGTGTGATTAGCATGTACAGTGAAAATATCTTGTAAGTACATTTGAATTGGGTCTTTTACACCATTTAATTCGAACGCTACATCTGGTGTAGTAGGTAAAACTAAGAAATCAAAATCTTTCATAATTTCATCCGTTTTGTCTCGTAGAATGCGACGAACTTTTTGTGCTTTTGTGTAGTATGAATCGTAAAACTCATTAGACAAAACAAATGTACCAGCCATTATTCTACGTTTAACCTCTTCTCCAAACCCTTCGCTTCTAGAGTTAACATAGGTAGCCTCAACACCTACTACTTCTGGACTTCTATATCCATAATGAACTCCGTCAAATCGTGATAAGTTGGAAGATGCTTCTGCGGTTGTTAATACATAATACGCAGGAACCATGTATTTTAAATAAGGAAAAGAAACATATTCAATGCTATGTCCTTCCGCTTTTAATTTTTCAATAATTGCTTTTGTTCTTTCTAAAACTACTGGAGCAACCCCTTCCGTTTCTAAACTTTCTTTAAGAACTGCTATTTTAAGCTTAGCTGGTTTTTGAAAATCAGAATATTTATCTACAGGTTTAGAGGATACTGTATTGTCGTATTCATCTTTACCGGCCATAATCTCTAGCAGTAGTGCGGCATCCTTTAAATCATTTGTAATCGGTCCGATTTGATCAAAAGAAGAAGCGTAAGCTATTAATCCATAGCGACTTATTCTACCATAACTTGGTTTTAATCCAATTGTACCTGTAAAAGAAGCTGGCTGACGAATAGAGCCACCAGTATCACTGCCTAAAGCAACAGTGCACAAATTTGCAACAACAGCTGCTGCAGTTCCTCCAGATGAACCACCAGGAACTAAAGCTTCATTTAATGGATTTTTTACAGGTCCATAATAAGAAGTTTCATTTGAACTTCCCATTGCAAACTCATCACAGTTTAAACGACCAATAATAATTGCATCTTCATCAATCAATCGTTGAACAGCTGTTCCTGAATAAAGTGATTCAAAATTTTCTAATATCCTTGAAGACGACGAAACTTTATGCCCTTTGTAGCATAGGTTATCTTTTAAACCAATCACCATTCCTGCTAATTTTCCAGCAGTTCCAACTTTTATTTTTTCATCCACTCGTAATGCTTGTTCACGAGAAGATGTTTCAAATACTTCAATAAAAGCGTTAATTGTTGCTTTTTCTTGAATATTATTTAAATAAGTTTCTAAAATATCCGTTACAGACTTACCCGATGAAAGGGCAGACTTTACTTCAGTAAAAGTTGCGTACATCCTTTAGTTTTCTATTTTTCTTCTTTAGTTTCTTCTACTTTTTCTTCTCCTTCACCTTTAGAGGCATCTTTGAATTCTTTCATTCCTTTCCCTAACCCTTTCATTAACTCAGGAATTTTTTTTCCTCCAAAAAACAAAAGAAGCGCCACAACAATAATGATTACCTGTGGTGCACCTATCATACCTAAAATCATAAGACTAATTTTATTGTTAAACAATTAATACACAAAGTTACTTAAATATCACATATACAATTCAAATCGAAATTGTATTATCAACATTTAATTTTTAATTTAAAAACGAGTGCTTATATCGTGTCTGATCGGAAATTGACAATTTATACAATACAATAAATTGTCGAGTAGATTTTTAATTACTTTATATTGTTTTTGACTTTATAATAAATTGATTATTAATAATTTAAATCAGTATAATGAGAATCTAATTTAGATGAATTATCTTTTTTTAACCTCACTCATTACAAATGAACTTTGAAGATTTGAAATACCTTCAATAATAGATAATTTTTCGATTATAAATTTTTGGTAAGCATTCATATCTTCTACACACACTTTTAGTAAAAAATCATAGTTACCAGAAACATGTTGACAAACTAATACTTCATCATAGCTATTAATGGCACGAATAAGATTGTCTATTAGGTCTTTTGAATGTTTCGTTAATGAAACTTGACAATAAACCATTATTTTTTGTCCCAATTTTTCGTAGTCTAAAACGGCTACATATTGTTTAATAACTCCAGACTCTTCAAGTTTTTTAATACGCTCATAAGTAGGAGAAACAGTTAAGCCAATTTTTTGGGCAATTTCTTTGGTGTTTTGTTTCGAATTTTCTTCTAATAACTTTAATATTTGGCGATCTATGCTATCCATTTTTACTGAAAATATTAATTTACAATACTTTAAACAGTTTTTAATTCTGTAATTTATTCTAAATTAAGAATAATATTCTGAATATTTAAATATATTAGGAGTATAAACTGACATTAATTAGTTTTACAATAATAAATATATTGTATATGGAGAAGCTGACATCGAATGATATTGAAAAATTAAATCAGTTAAAAACAAATATTATCAATGCAAGGAATTCTTTCTTGGGATATCCTGTTTCTAAAGATTTTGATTATTCTGCTTTAAATGAATTTTTACAATTCCCAATAAATAATCTTGGAGATCCTTTTGAAGACTGTACCTATAAAGTACAAACACATGAGTTAGAAAAAGAAGTAATTGGTTTCTTTGCGAAAATGTTTCGTGCGCAACCTTCTGATTATTGGGGATATGTAACGAATGGAGGTTCAGAAAGTAATTTGTACGGATTGTACATTGCACGTGAGTTGTATCCAAAAGGAATGGTTTATTATTCTGAATCAACACACTACAGTATTAAAAAAAATATTCACCTTTTAAATATACCTAGTATTGTTATTCGTTCACAAGAAAACGGTGAAATTGATTACGAAGATTTAGAAAATACGATACGATTCAATAGGCACAAACCAGCGATTGTAATAGCGACTTTTGGAACAACGATGATGGAGTCTAAGGATGATGTCTCAAAGATCAAAGGAATTCTTAAAGGGCTTGCAATTCAAGACCATTACATTCATTGTGACGGAGCGCTTTCGGGAACTTATGGAGCGTTTATGAATCCTCGTCCATCTTTTGATTTTAAAGATGGAGCTGACAGTATTGCAATTAGTGGTCACAAATTTATTGGTTCTCCAATACCTTGCGGTATAGTAATTACGAAGAAGTCTCATAAAGACAGAATTGCCAAGGATATTTCCTATATAGGCTCACTAGACACAACTATTACTGGCTCAAGAAATGGACATAGTCCTTTGTATTTATGGTACGCCTTAAAAAATCTTGGTCTTGAAGGATTAAAAGCGAGGTATGAACACAGTTTAGCAATAGCAACTTATTGTAAAAAAGAAATGGAAAAAATAGGTATTCCTGCCTGGAGTAATCATAATGCAATTACAGTTGTGATTCCTAAAATGCCAAAGAGTATTCAGTTAAAATGGCAATTAGCTACAGAAGGGGATATTACACATATTATTTGCATGCCTAATGTAACAAAGGAGCAAATTGATGAATTGATCATTGATATTCAAAATTCTGAAGAAACAATAGATGAGACTTTTGAATTTGATTTTTGATTGAATTTGGTAAATACCAACACTTATCAGAAAAATGAAAAAGATCAATTTATACATTGTTACACTTACGATGCAGATAATCGTATAACGATTGTTGAAACTTCTAGTGACAATTTACACTTCGAGAAAGATGCTAAATATTTTTATTATGATCATGGTTCTTTAGCGAGGGTAGAATTGGGAGATAAAAAATTTCAAGCACATCTTGAAGATTTGAAAATCCAAGTTTTAAAATTTCATCCACTTCAATAAATCCAGTACTTCATTTTTTTCTTTCAATAGAATAAATTTCAATTGAAAGGGAAAAAGTATTTTCAGGGAGTAGAAATGGGATACTTAAAGCTAAATATCGAAAATAGTACTTTGTTGAGATTGTTCAACGGTGGAAATTGGGTTAGTTTTTAATACCCAGTCTGTATCGAATAGCCCTGTAATATTATGTATTTTCATCTCTCAAATATAGGGGTTTTATAAGAATAAAAACTTAAATTTCTGAACTTAGATTATTGAATTTCAATTTTTTTAAAACATTTTTTATTAAATAGAGGTACCCTTAATTGTTAAAGTAAATACACTTATAAATCAAAGGTTTCATATCGCTGTTTATAGTGCCAATTATTTAAAAATAAGTGTGAATATTGCAACTCTTACCATTTTAGATGTAATGATTTTACTCTTAATTATAATCAATTTTGTGGTGTAGATAAAGATCTACTAATAGTTTTGATTTACTTAA
>Ga0209702_10004400_pt1 | contig 20487 bp, 17 predicted proteins | sample FRY01_FD_187210 | JGI IMG/M metagenome (GOLD analysis project Ga0209702, IMG submission 187210) | Freshwater microbial communities from Lake Fryxell liftoff mats and glacier meltwater in Antarctica - FRY-01 (SPAdes) (version 2) | ecosystem: Environmental > Aquatic > Freshwater > Ice > Glacier... | reverse complement strand
TCATTCAGCAAGTGCGGAGCGAAGTCTCCAAAGTGGTCTGGCCGAACCGCCGCGAAGTGGTTTTGACGACGATCATGGTGTTCATCATGGCCGCTTTGACCGCGACGTTCTTTTCCCTTGTGGATCTGAGCATCCGTACGGCGCTGAGTGCCGTGGTCAACAGCTTGGGCTGAATATGGCCGGATATCCGCCTTACCCCCTTGAAATCAGGGGGCCATGGCTATATCCGTCCCCCTGATCAGGACAGCAAACGCGCGGCGATTCGGTGCCGCGCGTTGTTTTTTGTTCAGGGTGGGGTGGCGTCGCTACCCGAAAATACAGGAATTTCCGGGGCTTGGACCTTGGATCAGATAGGTGAAGCAGGCATGGCGAAGCGGTGGTATTCGGTAAGCGTTCTCTCGAATTTTGAGAAGAAGATTGCCGAACAGATCAGAACGGCCGTGATTGAGGCCAATCTGGGTGACGAAATCGAAGAAGTGCTGGTTCCCACCGAAGAAGTGTTGGAGGTGCGGCGCGGCAAGAAGGTGACGTCTGAACGTCGCTTCATGCCCGGCTATGTGCTTGTGCGCATGGAAATGTCGAACAAGGGTTATCACCTGATTTCCTCGATCAACCGCGTTACGGGTTTCCTTGGGCCGCAAGGCAAGCCGATGCCGATGCGTGACGAAGAAGTGAACGCCATTCTGAACCGCGTGGAAGAGGGCGAGGCCGCCCCGCGCAACCTGATCCGCTTCGAGATTGGCGAGCAGGTGAATGTCACGGACGGGCCGTTTGAAGGCTTTTCGGGCATGGTTGAGGAAGTGGATGAGGGTCACAGCCGCCTGAAGGTGACTGTGTCGATCTTTGGCCGGGCCACCCCGGTTGAATTGGAATTCACGCAGGTCACAAAGACGACCTGACGTGCAGCCGTGGGAGGCGCGCTTTTGCAGGGTATCTGCACTGGCAGACCGAACCACTAAACCATGCGCCCCAAGGTGGGGTGCGGTGATATAAGGAGAGGCCAGATGGCCAAGAAGATTATTGGGCAGCTTAAGCTGCAGGTGAAAGCGGGGCAAGCCAACCCATCCCCGCCCGTAGGCCCTGCACTGGGCCAGCGCGGGCTGAACATCATGGCGTTCGTGAAGGAATTCAACGCCAAGACGGCGGATATGGAACCCGGAACGCCCACGCCGGTGATCATCACCTATTATCAGGACAAGTCGTTCAGCCTTGAAACCAAGACGGCGCCTGCGTCATTCTTGTTGAAAAAGGCCGCGGGCCTGCCGCCTGTCGGCAAGCGCAACCGCGCTAAAGGTTCTGTCAAGCCGGGCCGCGAAGTGGCTGGCACCGTGACTGTTGCGCAGATCCGCACGATTGCAGAAGCCAAGATGAAAGATCTGAACGCCGTCGATATCGAAGGTGCTATGCAGATCATCCTTGGCTCTGCCAAATCCTGCGGTATCGAGGTGAAGGGATAAATCATGGCAAAGTTTGGAAAACGGACGCGCGCGGCGCGGGAAGCCTTTGCTGGTAAAGATCTGGTTTCGCTGGATGATGCTGTGGCGCTGATCAAGGCCAACGCCAAGTCGAAGTTTGACGAGACACTGGAAATCGCGATGAACCTGGGTGTTGACCCGCGCCATGCGGACCAGATGGTGCGCGGCGTTGTGACCTTGCCGAACGGCACGGGCAAAACGGTGCGTGTGGCTGTGTTCGCACGCGGCGCCAAGGCGGATGAAGCCTTGGCTGCGGGCGCGGATATCGTTGGCGCTGAGGACCTGATGGAAGCCATTCAGGGCGGCAAGATCGATTTTGATCGTTGCATCGCAACGCCGGACATGATGCCGCTGGTCGGTCGTCTGGGTAAAATCCTTGGTCCGCGTAACCTGATGCCGAATCCGAAGGTTGGCACCGTGACGATGGATGTGGCCGGGGCCGTTGGCAATGCCAAGGGCGGCGAAGTGCAGTTCAAGGTGGAAAAGGCTGGTGTTATCCATGCGGGTATTGGCAAGGCGTCGTTTGACGCGGCCAAGCTGGCGGAAAACATCCGCGCCTTTGTGGATGCTGTGACACGCGCCCGCCCTGCTGGCGCTAAAGGCACCTATGTGAAGAAAGTCTCGCTTTCCTCCACCATGGGTCCGGGCGTTGCGGTTGAATTGGCGTCAACAGCGACCGCGAAGTAAATCAGGCGGGCTGGTAGGTTTGCACCCAGCCTGCGTCGAACGGGTAGGGTGGGTGCAAACCCACCGCACTCAAAGAAATTCCTGACCCTTTGGGGAAAGGATGGCGGGGCCGCCAAACGGCCCTGTCCTGTCCGAGACGGTGGGGGGGCATCTGCCCTTAATATCCTGCCTGAGATGGGGATCGAGACAATTTTCCGGGAGCTTCTCTCGGGTGATCTGGCCTCGGGACCCGTAAAGGACCCGAATGCCCCGTCTTCGGAGGGGGCCAATATGAGCCGGGAGGAAACTCCCAAACTTGGAGTGAAACTGTGGATAGAGCACAAAAAGAGAAAGTGGTCGAGGAACTCGGCCAAATCTTCGAGCGCTCTGGCGTTGTAGTGGTTGCCCACTATGCCGGGATCACGGTTGCACAGATGCAGGACCTTCGCGCCAAAATGCGTGTCGTTGGCGGTTCTGTACGCGTTGCCAAGAACAAGCTCGCCAAGATCGCCCTTGAGGGAAAGCCCGCGCATGCGATGGCTGACCTTTTGACGGGCATGACCGTGATGGCCTATTCCGATGACCCTGTCGCAGCTGCGAAGGTCGCGGAAGAGTACGCCAAGAAGAACGAGAAATTCGTTATTCTTGGTGGTGCTATGGGTGACACGTTGTTGGATCCTGCTGGTGTGAAAGCCGTTGCAGCGTTGCCGTCGCGTGAGGAGCTTATTGCTTCGATCGTGTCTTGCATCATTGCACCTGCCGCAAGCATCGCTGGGGCCATTGGCGCGCCTGCTTCGAACATCGCCGGTATCTTGTCCACGATTGAGGACAAGGCTGCCGCCTGAGCAATCTAATGATCCGGCGTGGTTGATAATACCGACGTTGGAACCCATCTTATAATGGAACGGAACAGAAAATGGCTGATCTGAAAAAACTCGCCGAAGAAATCGTGGGTCTTACCCTTCTTCAGGCACAAGAACTGAAAACCATCCTGAAGGATGAGTATGGCATCGAGCCCGCTGCTGGCGGCGCTGTGATGATGGCCGGCCCCGCCGCAGCTGCTGAAGCTGTTGAAGAGCAGACCGAATTTGATGTTGTTCTGACCGATGCCGGCCCGAACAAAATCAACGTCATCAAAGAAGTGCGCGCAATCACCGGTCTGGGCCTGAAAGAAGCCAAGGATCTGGTTGAAGCTGGCGGCAAGGTCAAAGAGGGCGTGTCCAAAGCCGACGGCGAAGGCTTCAAAAAGAAGCTGGAAGACGCTGGCGCCAAGGCAGAGCTGAAGTAATTCGGTTTGGTGCCCCCGGGCATCGCTTAAAATCACGGCTGGGTGCGATCAATTCGCGCCCAGCCAACTGCGTCTTGAAGCGTGTCTTGGCAGGGATTTGCCTTAAAACCCCTTCCAAGGAGCGTTTGTGGTTCGGGAGCCTTCCGGTGGGACGGAAGGCATGAATGGAACCGCATAACCCCCAATCGCCGTGCGGCGCATGACTGTGGCCCGACAGTCAAGCGCCGGCGAATCGATGAAAGGTACTATGAGCATGGCTCAGAGCTACGTAGGTCAGAAGCGTATCCGTCGCTACTTTGGCAAAATCCGTGAAGTCTTGGAGATGCCGAACCTTATCGAGGTTCAGAAATCTTCCTATGATTTGTTCCTTAAATCGGGCGAGGGCCCAAAGCCGACCGATGGGGATGGCATTCAGGGGGTTTTCCAATCGGTATTCCCGATCAAGGATTTCAATGAGACGGCTGTTCTGGAGTTCGTGAAATACGAGCTTGAAAAGCCGAAATATGACGTGGACGAATGCCAGTCTCGCGACATGACTTACGCCGCTCCCCTCAAGGTGACGCTGCGCTTGATCGTGTTTGATGTGGACGAGGACACAGGCGCGCGTTCGGTCAAGGACATCAAGGAACAAGACGTGTTCATGGGCGACATGCCTTTGATGACGCATAACGGCACGTTTGTTGTGAACGGCACCGAGCGGGTGATCGTATCCCAGATGCACCGCTCGCCCGGCGTGTTTTTTGACCACGACAAGGGCAAGACCCATTCCAGCGGCAAATTGTTGTTCGCCTGCCGGATTATCCCCTATCGCGGGTCGTGGCTGGATTTTGAATTTGACGCCAAGGATCTGGTATTCGCCCGCATCGACCGTCGCCGCAAACTGCCGGTGACGACGCTGCTTTATGCGCTTGGCATGGGCCAAGAGCAGATCATGGACGCGTATTATAATACCGTCAGTTATTCCTATCAGAAAAACAAGGGCTGGATCACCAAGTTCTTCCCCGAGCGTGTGCGTGGCACCCGCCCGACATTCGACATCGTTGATGCGGCCACGGGCGAAGTGCTGTGCAAAGCCGGTGAGAAGATGACACCGCGGATGGTCAAGCAGATCATCGACGATGGCAAGGTCAAGGACCTATTGCTGCCCTACGACCAGATTGTTGGCAAATATGTGGCCAAAGACATCATCAATGAAGAAACCGGCGAGATCTGGGTCGAAGCCGGCGACGAATTGACGATGGAATATGACCGTGATGGCGAAGTCAAAGGTGGCACGCTGAAGGTGCTTCTGGACCAGGGCATCACCGATATTCCGGTTCTGGACATCGACAATGTCAACGTCGGTCCCTACATCCGCAACACGATGGCTGCGGACAAGAACATGGGCCGCGATACCGCTTTGATGGACATCTACCGCGTTATGCGTCCGGGTGAGCCGCCAACGGTTGAGGCCGCGTCGAACCTGTTCGATACGCTGTTCTTTGATAGCGAGCGCTATGACCTTTCGGCTGTTGGCCGCGTGAAAATGAACATGCGTCTGGATCTGGGCCGTCCCGATACCCAGCGCACATTGGACCGCGCCGATATCGTGGCTTGTATCAAAGCGCTGACGGAACTGCGCGATGGCAAGGGCGAGATTGACGATATCGACCACCTTGGCAACCGTCGTGTACGCTCGGTTGGCGAATTGATGGAAAACCAGTACCGCGTTGGGTTGCTGCGTATGGAGCGTGCGATCAAGGAACGGATGTCTTCCGTCGAGATTGACACGATCATGCCGCAAGACCTGATCAACGCCAAACCGGCTGCGGCTGCGGTGCGTGAATTCTTCGGCTCCTCGCAGTTGTCGCAGTTCATGGACCAAACGAACCCCTTGTCGGAAGTGACCCACAAGCGCCGCCTTTCGGCCCTCGGGCCGGGTGGTTTGACTCGCGAACGCGCAGGCTTTGAAGTGCGTGACGTTCATCCGACCCACTATGGCCGGATGTGCCCGATCGAGACGCCGGAAGGCCAGAACATCGGCCTTATCAACTCGCTTGCGACGTTTGCGCGGGTCAACAAGTATGGGTTTATCGAAACACCGTATCGCAAGGTGATTGACGGCAAAGTGACCGACGAAGTGGTCTATATGTCCGCGACCGAGGAAATGCGCCACACCGTGGCGCAGGCCAACGCGGTTTTGGATGAAGAAGGTCGCTTTGTGAATGATCTGGTTTCCACTCGGAAATCTGGCGAATTCATGCTGAACCCTTCGGATGCTGTGGACCTGATCGACGTGTCGCCGAAACAGCTTGTGTCTGTTGCGGCGTCCCTGATCCCGTTCCTTGAAAACGATGACGCCAACCGTGCCTTGATGGGTTCGAACATGATGCGTCAGGCCGTGCCTTTGGTCAAATCCGATGCACCATTTGTGGGCACCGGGATTGAAGGCATTGTGGCGCGCGACAGTGGTGCCGCGATCATGGCACGGCGTGCCGGGATCATCGACCAAGTTGATGCGCAGCGGATCGTTGTGCGCGCGACGGAGCTTATGGAGCCCGGAGAGCCGGGCGTCGATATCTACCGTCTGCGCAAGTTCAAGCGGTCCAACCAGTCGTCCTGTATCAACCAGCGCCCGCTGGTTAAAGTTGGCGATACGGTTGTGCGTGGCGAAGTGGTGGCCGATGGTCCCTGCACCGATATGGGCGAATTGGCCGTTGGCCGGAACGTCATCGTCGCGTTCATGCCGTGGAATGGCTACAACTACGAAGACTCCATCCTAATTTCCGAGCGTATTCTGAAAGACGACGTGTTCACCTCGATCCACATCGACGAATACGAAGTTGCGGCACGCGATACGAAACTGGGGCCAGAGGAGATTACCCGCGATATCCCGAACGTGGGCGAGGAAGCCCTGCGCAATCTGGATGAAGCAGGTATTGTCTACATCGGTGCCGAAGTGCAGCCGGGTGACATTCTGGTGGGCAAGATCACGCCAAAGGGTGAAAGCCCGATGACGCCGGAGGAAAAGCTGCTGCGCGCTATCTTTGGTGAAAAGGCATCTGACGTGCGCGATACGTCCTTGCGTTTGCCGCCGGGAGCGTTTGGCACGATTGTCGAAGTGCGTGTGTTCAACCGTCACGGTGTGGACAAGGACGAACGCGCGCTTCAGATCGAGCGGGAAGAAGTGGAGCGGCTGGCGCGCGACCGTGATGACGAATTGGTCATCCTGGAGCGCAACATCTATGCCCGTCTGAAAACCCTGATCACCGGAAAAACCGCAGTAAAGGGGCCAAAAGGCATTCGTTCCGGTTCGACCATTGACGAGGAACTTCTGGGCACGCTCAGCCGTGGTCAGTGGTGGCAGTTGGCGCTTGGTGAAGAAGCCGAAGCCAAGGATGTCGAAGCCTTGCACGACCAGTTCGAGGCGCAAAAGCGTGCTTTGGATCACCGTTTCGATGACAAGGTTGAAAAGGTTCGCCGTGGCGACGATTTGCCCCCTGGCGTGATGAAGATGGTCAAGGTGTTCGTGGCGGTGAAGCGCAAGCTGCAACCGGGCGACAAAATGGCCGGTCGTCACGGCAACAAGGGCGTTGTGTCCAAAGTGGTCCCGATGGAAGACATGCCGTTCTTGGCTGATGGAACGACCGTGGATATCTGTTTGAATCCCTTGGGTGTGCCATCACGTATGAACGTCGGTCAGATTCTTGAAACCCATATGGGTTGGGCCGCACGCGGCTTTGGGATGAAGATTGACGAGGCGTTGGCAGCCTACCGTCGTTCCGGGGATATGACGCCGGTGAAAGATGCCGTGCGTCTGGCTTACGGTGATGAAACCTATGAGGCGGCGTTTGCCCATCAGGACGAGGAGACTTTCCTTGAATTGGCAGGCAATGTGACCGGCGGCGTGCCGATTGCAACGCCGGTGTTTGACGGTGCCAAAGAGGCGGATATCAACGATGCGTTGAAACGGGCAGGGTTCGCAGAATCCGGTCAGTCCATCGTGTTTGATGGCCGTTCCGGCGAGCAATTCGCGCGCCCGGTCACCGTTGGTGTCAAGTACTTGCTGAAGCTGCACCACCTTGTGGACGACAAACTGCACGCACGTTCAACCGGGCCGTACTCGCTTGTGACCCAGCAGCCGCTGGGTGGTAAGGCGCAGTTCGGTGGCCAGCGTCTTGGGGAAATGGAGGTCTGGGCGCTTGAAGCGTACGGTGCCGCCTATACCTTGCAAGAGATGCTGACCGTGAAGTCCGATGACGTGGCGGGCCGGACCAAAGTGTATGAGAGCATCGTGAAGGGTGAAGACAACTTTGAGGCCGGTGTGCCTGAAAGCTTCAACGTTCTGGTGAAGGAAGTGCGCGGCCTCGGCCTGAATATGGAACTCCTGGACTCGGAGGAAGAGTGACGGGGCGGTGGGTTAGCACCCACCCTACGCCTGTCATCGGTTGGGTTTTTGGCCCAACCGAACCCCTCCCCCGACGCCCCCTTTCAAGGATTGAGACATGAACCAGGAACTTTCGACCAACCCGTTCAACCCGGTTGCCCCGGTCAAGACCTTTGACGAGATCAAGATCAGCCTGGCCTCGCCAGAGCGGATTCTGAGCTGGTCTTATGGTGAGATCAAGAAGCCGGAAACCATCAACTACCGCACGTTCAAGCCAGAGCGTGACGGCCTGTTCTGCGCCCGTATCTTTGGCCCGATCAAGGATTACGAATGCCTGTGCGGCAAATACAAGCGCATGAAGTATCGCGGCGTTGTCTGCGAAAAATGCGGCGTGGAAGTCACCTTGCAAAAGGTGCGCCGCGAGCGGATGGGCCATATCGAACTGGCCGCACCCGTCGCCCATATCTGGTTCCTGAAATCCCTTCCCAGCCGGATCGGCTTGATGCTGGACACCACGCTTCGGGATCTGGAACGCATCCTGTATTTCGAAAACTATGTGGTGATTGAGCCCGGTCTTACCGATCTGACCTATGGCCAGTTGATGACCGAGGAAGAATTTCTTGATGCGCAGGACCTGTACGGCGCGGACGCTTTTACCGCCAATATCGGCGCTGAGGCCATTCGCGAAATGCTGGCCGCGATTGATCTGGAAGCAACTGCCGACCAACTTCGTGAGGAGTTGAAAGAAGCCACCGGCGAATTGAAGCCAAAAAAGATCATCAAGCGCTTGAAGATCGTGGAGAGCTTCCTTGAATCGGGCAACCGCCCGGAATGGATGATCCTGACCGTGCTTCCGGTGATCCCGCCAGAACTGCGCCCCTTGGTGCCGCTGGATGGTGGCCGCTTTGCGACCTCCGACCTCAACGACCTGTACCGCCGCGTTATCAACCGCAACAACCGCCTCAAGCGGCTGATCGAACTGCGTGCGCCCGATATCATCGTGCGCAACGAAAAGCGGATGCTGCAAGAAGCAGTCGATGCGCTGTTCGATAACGGCCGCCGCGGCCGCGTAATCACGGGCACTAACAAGCGCCCGCTGAAATCGCTGTCTGATATGCTGAAAGGCAAACAAGGGCGTTTCCGCCAGAACTTGCTCGGCAAGCGCGTCGACTTCTCGGGTCGTTCAGTGATTGTGACCGGGCCGGAGTTGAAGCTACATCAGTGCGGTTTGCCGAAGAAGATGGCGCTGGAGCTATTCAAGCCGTTCATCTATTCGCGTCTGGAAGCCAAAGGGCTTTCCAGCACAGTGAAGCAGGCGAAAAAGCTGGTGGAAAAGGAACGTCCCGAGGTTTGGGATATTCTGGACGAGGTGATCCGCGAACACCCCGTGCTGTTGAACCGCGCGCCAACCTTGCACCGCTTGGGCATTCAGGCGTTCGAACCGATCCTGATTGAGGGGAAGGCCATTCAGCTGCACCCCTTGGTCTGTTCGGCCTTCAACGCTGACTTTGACGGCGACCAGATGGCGGTTCACGTGCCGCTGTCCCTCGAAGCGCAGCTTGAAGCCCGTGTGTTGATGATGTCCACCAACAACGTGTTGTCTCCCGCAAACGGCGCGCCAATTATCGTGCCGTCGCAGGATATGGTCCTTGGTCTGTACTACACGACCATGGAACGCAAAGGCATGGTTGGCGAAGGCATGGCCTTTGCCGATGTGACCGAGGTGGAACATGCGCTGCAAGCCGGGGCCGTGCATCTGCACTCCTCCATCAAAGCACGGATCAAGCAGATTGATTCCGAGGGTAATGAAATTTGGAAGCGGTATGATACCACGCCGGGCCGCTTGCGGTTGGGCGACCTGCTGCCGAAAAACGCAAAGGCGCCGTTCGATCTGGTCAACCGCCTGCTCCGCAAGAAAGATGTGCAGAACGTCATTGACGTTGTGTACCGCTATTGCGGACAAAAAGAGTCGGTGATCTTCTGCGACCAGATCATGACAATGGGCTTCCGTGAGGCGTTCAAGGCCGGGATTTCGTTTGGCAAGGACGACATGCTGATCCCTGACACCAAGTGGGACATCGTGAACAGTGTGCGCGATCAGGTGAAGGACTTTGAACAGCAATACATGGACGGCCTGATCACCCAAGGCGAGAAGTACAACAAAGTTGTTGATGCCTGGTCGAAGTGTTCGGATACCGTTGCAGGCGAGATGATGAAAGAAATCTCGGCTGTGCGTTATACCGACGAGGGCGTAGAAAAGGAGCCTAACTCCGTCTATATGATGTCGCATTCTGGTGCGCGGGGTTCGCCTGCCCAGATGAAACAGCTGGGCGGGATGCGCGGGTTGATGGCCAAGCCGAATGGCGAGATCATCGAAACTCCGATCATCTCGAACTTCAAGGAAGGTCTGACCGTGTTGGAGTACTTCAACTCCACCCACGGTGCCCGTAAGGGTCTTGCGGATACGGCTTTGAAAACGGCGAACTCGGGCTACTTGACCCGCCGTTTGGTGGATGTGGCGCAGGACTGCATCATCCGCAGCCATGATTGCGGCACCGAAAACAGCATTACCGCTTCGGCGGCCGTGAACGATGGTGAGGTTGTCTCCTCATTGGCGGAACGGGTGCTGGGCCGTGTCGCAGCCGAGGATATCTTGGTCCCCGGTCAGGACGAAGTGATTGTGGCGCGTGGTGAGCTGATTGATGAGCGCAAGGCGGATCTGATTGATCAGGCCGGCGTTGCATCGGCGCGTATCCGCAGCCCGCTGACCTGCGAAGCTGAAGAAGGCGTTTGCGCCCAGTGCTATGGCCGTGATTTGGCTCGTGGTACGCTGGTCAACCAGGGTGAGGCTGTCGGCATCATCGCCGCGCAGTCGATTGGCGAGCCGGGCACACAGCTGACGATGCGGACATTCCACATCGGCGGTATTGCGCAGGGTGGCCAGCAGTCGTTCCTGGAAGCGTCCCAGGAAGGCAAGATCGAGTTCCGCAACGCGAACTTGCTGGAAAACGCGTCTGGCGAACAGGTCGTGATGGGCCGTGCGATGCAGATCGCGATCATCGACGAGGCGGGGCAGGAACGTGCCGCCCACAAGGTGTCTTACGGTGCCAAAGTTCACGTCAAGGATGGCCAAGCGGTCAAACGCGGCGCGAAGCTGTTCGAATGGGACCCCTACACATTGCCGATCATCGCCGAAAAGGCGGGGGTTGCGCGGTTTGTGGACCTTGTGTCGGGCATTTCGGTCCGTGAGGATACCGATGATGCGACAGGCATGACCCAGCGGATCGTGTCTGATTGGCGGTCTGCGCCCAAGGGCAACGATCTGAAGCCAGAGGTCATCATCATGGATGCCAACGGCGAGCCTGTGCGCAACGATGCGGGGAACCCGATTTCCTATCCGATGTCGGTCGACGCGATTTTGTCGGTCGAAGACGGTCAGGACATCAAGCCGGGCGACGTTGTGGCCCGTATTCCGCGCGAAGGTGCCAAGACCAAGGACATCACCGGGGGTCTTCCCCGCGTCGCGGAATTGTTCGAGGCACGCCGCCCGAAGGATAACGCGATCATCGCGGAATCCGATGGCTATGTGCGGTTCGGCAAAGACTACAAGAACAAGCGCCGCATCACGCTGGAGCCGATTGACGACAGCTTGCAGCCGCTGGAATACATGGTGCCGAAGGGCAAGCATATTCCGGTTCAGGAAGGTGATTTTGTCCAGAAGGGCGATTACATCATGGACGGCAACCCGGCCCCGCACGATATCTTGCGGATTCTGGGGGTCGAAGCGCTTGCCAACTACATGATCGACGAAGTGCAGGACGTGTACCGCTTGCAGGGCGTGAAGATCAACGACAAGCATATCGAAGTGATCGTGCGTCAGATGCTGCAAAAGTTCGAGGTTCTTGACTCGGGCCAGACCACGCTTCTGAAAGGCGAAAACGTCGATAAGCAAGAGTTGGAAGAAGCCAACGCCCGTGCGCACAAACTGGGTGTACGTCCGGCGATTGCAGAGCCGATCTTGCTGGGCATCACCAAGGCGTCGCTGCAAACCCGCAGCTTCATCTCGGCGGCGTCTTTCCAGGAAACCACGCGGGTTCTGACCGAGGCATCGGTGCAGGGCAAGCGCGACAAACTGGTGGGCCTGAAGGAAAACGTCATCGTGGGCCGCCTTATCCCGGCGGGCACCGGTGGTGCGACCAGCCGCGTGAAGCGCATTGCCGCCGAGCGTGACCTTAAGGTTGTCGAGGCCCGCCGCTCGGACGCCGAGGAGGCCGCAGCGTTGGCCGCTCCGGCCCCGGTTGCCGCCGATCCGATGGACAGCCGCGACGAATAAGCCGGTTGGTTTGAAAACATTGGCCCCCTGCAAGCGATTGCGGGGGGCCTTTTTGTTTTGTGCGGGATACAAATTTTGCGGGGCACAGGGCTTGACCATTCGCCCCTATCTGCAAAGCATTCTCCAACGGTCGGGGGGATGGTGTGCCAGTTTCAGACAATACGCGCGGGATCATCTTCATGGCGGTGGCCATGGCGACATTCACCGTCAACGACAGTTTCATGAAGGCCGCCACGCAACTTTTGCCCTTGTCGCAAGCGATTGTCATCCGCGGTGTGATGACCCTTGCCGCACTGTTGGTTCTGGCACGGATGATGGGGGTCAGAACGCTTCGGGTTGCCAAGGTGGACCGCAAGCTGCTCGGCTGGCGCACTTTGGCCGAAGTGGGGGGGACGATCACATTTTTGACGGCCCTTCAACACATGCAACTGGCCAACCTTTCTGCGATTTTGCAATCCTTGCCGCTGGCTGTCACTTTGGGGGCGGTGATTGCGCTGAAAGAACCCGTGGGCTGGCGCCGGATGACGGCGATTGGGGTGGGGTTTCTGGGCGTTTTGCTGATCGTGCGACCGGGGACCGAAGGGTTCAATATCTGGGCGGTGGTTGCGCTGATCTCGGTCGCTTTTGTCGTGGTCCGTGACCTTGCAACGCGGCAGTTTTCCGGTTCGCTGCCATCCGTGACCATCGCGATCTATACGGCCGTAGCGGTGACACTGATGGGGGTCGCGGGCCTTACGATTGAAGATTGGGGCCCGGTTCCCCTTGTGGCCTTTGCGATGCTGGCGGGGGCCGCCACGATGCTGATAATGGGCTATCTGTTCATCGTCATGGCGATGCGGGTGGGGGATGTGGCAATTGTTGCCCCGTTCCGCTATTCCGCATTGATCTGGGCGATTCTAATCGGTTGGCTGGTCTTTGGTGAAATCCCCAAGGGGCTGACCTTGCTGGGGGCCGCGATTGTGGTGGCGACCGGGCTTTACACCTACCTTCGGGAATACCAATTGCAGCGCCGCATCGCCGCCAGTCAGTCCTCCTTGACCGGGACCGCCACCTCGGACAGGTAGGGCAATCGGGGCAGGGCGCGGCGTGGGGGCTGGTGTTGACATCCCCCGCGACTCCCCCTATACGCCGCCTCACCTGACACTTGCGCAAGCGGGAAAAGGGTCTCAAAGACTGAAGTGGTCACGATCCGGGCCTACAAGCCCCGATCCTCTGGAATCCCACCGCACCGTCACCCGCAGGGGCGACGACTGCGGTTTTGGTGTTTTGTGAAGGCACAAGATGCCGTCGAGAAGCAGTGTGCCGGAACGTGATCCGGTGCGAGTATTGACAGTTGCAACACGAGGAACGTGAATGCCAACGATCCAACAGCTAATCCGCAAGCCGCGCGAACCGCGCGTCCAGCGGTCCAAGTCCCAGCACTTGGAAGGATGCCCCCAAAAGCGCGGTGTATGTACCCGCGTTTACACCACCACCCCGAAAAAGCCGAACTCGGCCATGCGGAAAGTCGCAAAAGTGCGTCTGACCAATAGCTTTGAGGTGATTTGCTATATTCCGGGTGAAAAGCACAACCTTCAGGAACACTCTGTGGTTCTGATCCGCGGCGGTCGTATCAAAGACCTTCCGGGTGTCCGCTATCACATCCTGCGCGGTGTGTTGGATACCCAAGGTGTCAAGGAACGTCGTCAGCGCCGGTCGAAATACGGCGCGAAGCGTCCGAAGTGAGGGATTAAAATATGTCACGTCGTCACGCCGCTGAAAAACGCGAGATTCTGCCTGACGCCAAGTATGGCGATAAGGTTCTGACAAAGTTCATGAACAACCTGATGATCGACGGCAAGAAATCTGTCGCCGAATCCATTGTGTACAACGCGCTGACCCGCGTTGAGCAGCGCCTGAAGCGCGCACCGATCGAGTGCTTCCACGAAGCCCTTGAGAACGTGAAGCCATCGGTTGAAGTCCGGTCGCGTCGCGTCGGTGGTGCCACTTATCAGGTTCCGGTTGATGTGCGCACCGAGCGCCGCGAAGCCTTGGCCATCCGTTGGCTGATCATCGCGGCCCGCAAGCGCAACGAGAACACCATGGAAGAACGTCTGGCCGCCGAGCTTTCGGATGCCGTCAACAACCGTGGGACCGCTGTTAAAAAGCGGGAAGACACCCATAAAATGGCCGACGCAAACAAAGCGTTCAGCCATTACCGCTGGTAAGGGGGCCTCATGGCACGCGAATACGAACTCCGCCGCTATCGCAACATTGGGATCATGGCCCATATCGACGCGGGTAAAACCACGACGACCGAGCGGATTCTGTACTATACCGGCAAGTCGCACAAATTGGGCGAAGTGCATGACGGGGCTGCCACCATGGACTGGATGGAGCAGGAGCAGGAGCGTGGGATCACGATCACTTCTGCTGCAACCACGACGTTCTGGCAGCGTCAGGAAGACCCGACCACCGAAGGCAATAATGAAACGAAATACCGTTTCAACATCATCGACACCCCCGGCCACGTTGACTTCACCATTGAAGTCGAGCGTTCGTTGGCGGTGCTGGACGGTGCGATCTGCTTGCTGGACGCCAACGCAGGGGTTGAGCCGCAGACCGAAACCGTTTGGCGCCAAGCTGACCGGTACAAGGTTCCGCGCATCGTTTTTGTCAATAAAATGGACAAGATCGGCGCTGACTTTTACAACTGCGTCAAGATGATCAAAGACCGCACTGGTGCGACCCCGCTGCCAATCGCTTTGCCGATTGGTGCCGAGGACAAGCTGGAAGGCATCATCGACCTCGTGAAGATGGAAGAATGGGTCTATGAGGGCGAAGATCTTGGCGCAGGCTGGGTTCGGCGTCCTGTTCGTGCGGACCTGTTGGAAAATGCCAAACTATGGCGTCACAACCTGCTTGAGATTATTGTCGAGCAGGATGATGAGGTTATGGAGGCCTATCTGGAGGGCAATGAGCCGGATGAGGCGACCATCCGCCGCCTGATCCGCAAAGGCACCTTGTCGCTGACCTTCGTTCCCGTGACTGCGGGTTCGGCGTTCAAGAACAAGGGCGTTCAGCCGCTTCTGAACTCGGTCATCGACTATCTGCCCTCACCGCTGGACGTTCCTGCCTATATGGGCTTCAAGGCTGGCGATGAGACTGAAACCCGTGACCAGCCGCGTTCGGCAGATGATGCACAGCCCTTCTCGGGCCTTGCGTTCAAAATCATGAACGACCCCTTCGTTGGCTCCTTGACCTTCACGCGGATCTATTCCGGCGTGTTGAAAAAGGGCGACCAGATGGTGAACACCACCAAAGGTCGCAAAGAGCGCGTTGGCCGTATGATGATGATGCACGCCATCAACCGCGAAGAGATTGATGAGGCCTTTGCAGGCGACATCATCGCTTTGGCCGGTCTGAAGGAAACGACCACTGGCGACACCCTGTCCGACCCGAACAATCAGGTCGTTCTGGAAACTATGACCTTCCCCGAGCCGGTGATCGAAATCGCCGTCGAGCCGAAGACCAAGGCTGACCAGGAAAAAATGGGTATCGCGCTGGCACGTTTGGCAGCCGAGGATCCATCCTTCCGTGTGGAAACCGATTTCGAGTCGGGCCAGACGATCATGAAGGGTATGGGCGAACTTCACCTCGACATCCTCGTGGACCGTATGCGCCGCGAATTCAAGGTTGAGGCGAACATCGGTGCGCCACAGGTGGCCTACCGCGAAACGATCTCTCGCGAAGCGGAAATCGACTACACGCACAAAAAACAGTCCGGTGGTACCGGCCAGTTTGCGCGCATCAAGTTGATCATCACGCCGACCGAGCCGGGCGAAGGTTATTCGTTCGAGTCCAAGGTTGTGGGCGGTTCTGTTCCCAAAGAATATATCCCTGGTGTCGAAAAAGGCATCAAGTCCGTTATGGACTCGGGTCCCTTGGCGGGCTTCCCGGTGATCGATTTCAAGGTGACGCTGATCGATGGTGCTTACCATGACGTTGACTCCTCGGTTCTGGCTTTTGAGATCGCGGCGCGTGCCGGGATGCGCGAAGGTCTGAAAAAGGCAGGGGCCAAGCTGTTGGAACCGATCATGAAAGTCGAAGTTGTGACGCCGGAAGAGTATACCGGCGGCGTGATCGGCGACTTGACCTCGCGTCGGGGTATGGTCACTGGGCAAGACAGCCGCGGCAACGCGAACGTCATCGCCTCGATGGTGCCGCTTGCGAACATGTTCGGCTACATCAACACGCTTCGGTCCATGACGTCAGGTCGTGCTGTGTTCTCGATGCACTTCGACCACTACGACTCGGTTCCGCAGAACATCTCGGACGAAATCCAGAAGAAATACGCTTAATCGGTGTGGCGGGTTAACCCCCGCCCTACCACCCCGTAGGGTGCGCGGTATGCGCACCGCACCTATCCAAATCAGGAGGCCATCATGGCAAAGGCAAAGTTTGAACGTAACAAACCGCACGTCAACATCGGCACGATTGGTCACGTTGACCACGGCAAGACGACATTGACGGCAGCGATCACGAAGTATTTTGGCGATTTCAAAGCCTACGACCAGATCGACGCTGCACCCGAGGAAAAAGCCCGCGGGATCACGATTTCCACTGCGCATGTGGAATACGAGTCCGAGAACCGTCACTACGCCCACGTCGACTGCCCCGGCCACGCTGACTATGTGAAGAACATGATCACCGGTGCCGCACAGATGGATGGCGCGATCCTCGTGGTGAACGCCGCTGACGGCCCGATGCCGCAGACGCGCGAGCACATCCTTTTGGGTCGCCAGGTCGGCATCCCGTTCATGGTCGTTTACATGAACAAGGTTGACCAGGTGGACGACGAGGAACTGCTGGAACTGGTGGAAATGGAAATCCGCGAGCTTTTGTCCAAGTACGACTATCCCGGCGATGATATCCCGATCATTCGCGGCTCGGCTTTGCATGCGATGAACGGCACCCGTCCGGAAATCGGTGAAAGCTCCATCCGGGCGCTGATCGCGGCTGTGGACGAATACATCCCGACGCCTGAGCGCGCTGTCGATCTGCCGTTCCTGATGCCGGTTGAAGACGTGTTCTCGATCTCGGGCCGTGGTACTGTTGCCACCGGCCGGATTGAGCGCGGGATTGTGAAAGTCGGCGAAGAGATTGAAATCGTTGGCATTCGTGACACCAAAAAAACCGTTTGTACCGGCGTGGAAATGTTCCGCAAACTGCTGGATCAGGGCCAGGCTGGCGACAACGTGGGCTTGCTGCTGCGCGGTGTTGACCGTGAAGGCATTGAGCGTGGTCAGGTGCTGTGCAAGCCGAACTCGGTCAAGCCACACACCAAGTTCGAAGCCGAAGCCTATATTCTGACCAAGGAAGAGGGTGGCCGTCACACGCCGTTCTTTGCCAACTACCGTCCGCAGTTTTACTTCCGCACGACCGACGTGACGGGCACGGTGATGCTGCCGGAAGGAACCGAAATGGTGATGCCGGGCGACAACCTGAAGTTCGAAGTTGAACTGATCGCGCCAATCGCCATGGAAGAAAAACTGCGCTTCGCTATCCGTGAAGGCGGCCGTACCGTCGGCGCTGGCGTCGTCTCGAAAATCCTCGCTTAATTCTGGCAGAGGGATCGGGCCCGGTGGTGTAAACCATCGGGCCGGATTTCCCGCCAAGCCTAAAGGGCAAACACATGTCTTCTCAAACGATCCGTATCAGGCTGAAAGCCTTCGATTACCGGGTGCTGGATGCGTCCACACTGGAAATCGTAAACACCGCGAAACGTACCGGCGCCACCGTGCGCGGCCCGATTCCGCTGCCCAATAAAATTGAGAAATTCACGGTTCTCCGTGGTCCGCACATCGACAAGAAGTCGCGCGACCAGTGGGAAATCCGCACGCACAAGCGTCTTCTTGATATCGTCGATCCGACCCCCCAGACCGTGGACGCGCTGATGAAGCTCGACCTCGCTGCGGGTGTTGACGTCGAAATCAAAGTATAAGGGGGGGCATCAGATTATGCGCTCTGGCGTTATTGCAAAGAAGCTGGGCATGACCCGGCTGTTTCTTGAGGACGGAAAGCAGATTCCTGTGACCGTCCTTCAACTCGACAACCTGCAGGTTGTGGCACAGCGCACCGCTGATCGCGACGGTTATACCGCCGTGCAGCTGGGTGCTGGTTTGGCCAAAGCCAAGCGGACCACTGCCGCGATGCGCGGCCATTTTGCCAAGGCAAACGTAGAACCCAAGCGCAAGATCGCTGAGTTCCGCGTGACTGCCGATTGCATGATCGATGTGGGCGAGGAAATCACGGCTGACCATTACTTCGAAGGTCAGTATGTGGATGTCGCTGGCACCTCGATCGGTAAAGGTTTCCAAGGGGCGATGAAGCGTCACAACTTTGCGGGCCTTCGGGCGTCCCACGGTGTGTCGGTGTCGCACCGTTCGCACGGCTCCACGGGCCAGTGCCAGGATCCGGGCAAGGTGTTCAAAGGCAAGAAGATGGCGGGCCACATGGGTTCCGCCCGTATCACCACGCAGAACCTTCAGGTCGTCAAGACTGACAGTGAGCGTGGGATCATCATGGTGCGGGGTGCAGTGCCCGGTTCCAAAGGTGGTTGGGTGACGATGAAGGATGCGGTGAAAAAAGCCGTTCCGGACAACGTGATCATGCCTGCGGCCCTGCGTTCGGCTGGTGAAGCGGCCAAGAAGGCAGCGGAAGCAGCAGCAAATGCAGCAGCTGAAGAAGAAGCAATCCGCGCGGCGGCATTTGCAGCAGACGCGGCAGCAGCCGAAGAAGCAGCGGTAGCAGCAGCCGAGGCGAGCACAGGCGGCGACGATACGCCTGAGACCGATGGAGGCGAGAAAAATGAAGGCTGATGTCATCAAGCTGGACGGCGGCAAAGCCGGTTCCATCGACCTGAACGACGCGCTGTTCGGCCTTGAGCCGCGCGCCGACATTCTGCACCGCGTTGTGCGTTGGCAGCGGGCGAAAGCCCAGGCCGGCACACATTCGACGTTGGGCCGTTCCGATGTAAGCTACTCGACCAAGAAGATTTACCGTCAAAAAGGTACCGGTGGCGCACGCCATGGTGACAAGGGCGCGCCGATCTTCCGTCATGGTGGTGTTTACAAAGGCCCGACCCCGCGCAGCCACGCACATGATCTGCCCAAGAAGTTCCGCGCCCTCGGGCTGCGTCACGCGCTGTCGGCCAAGGCCAAAGCGGGTGAGCTGATCATTCTGGACACTGCCACGATGGCCGATTCCAAAACCTCGACCCTTGCCAAAATGGCAAAGGAATTGGGCTGGAAGCGCGTGCTGATCATTGACGGTGCAGAGCTTGACGGTAACTTCGTTCTGGCCGCGCGCAACATCGAAACGATTGATGTTTTGCCGGGCATGGGCGCAAACGTCTATGATATCTTGAAGCGGGATCAGTTGGTGATCACCAAAGCAGGGATCGAAGCACTGGAGGCTCGTTTGAAATGAGCGCTAAACCGAACCATTACGATGTGATCCGCAAGCCGATCATCACCGAAAAGGCCACCATGGCCTCGGAGCATAACGCCGTTGTGTTCCAGGTGGCGATGGATGCAACCAAGCCGATGATCAAGGAAGCTGTTGAAGCGGTCTTTGGCGTCAAGGTGAAGGCCGTGAACACGACCATCACCAAAGGCAAGGTCAAGCGGTTCAAAGGGCGCCCCGGCGTTCGCTCCGACAAGAAAAAAGCCTATGTGACGCTGGAAGAAGGCAACACGATCGACGTGTCCACCGGGCTCTGATCGGCACATAGTTGAAATGGAAAGGGCCTCTGCGTTTGCGGGGGCCTTTTTTGTGCGGGAGTGCGGGTTTTTTCTGCAAAAAGAAGTAATGGTTTCCGAGTGTCTCACTCTGAACCCAATGTGACACGCGGTAGGCCTCGCCGCGCAGCATGATCGTGGCGGTATTGTCCACGTCCTTATCCCAAACGCCAAGTGCCCTAAAGAAGGCCCCCGCATTTGCTGCGGCGTTATCGTGGGCCCAACATGAAGCTGAACGCCACTTCAAATTCGAATTTGCGTTTATTGTCTTCATCATAGTGGTTGCTCTCAGAGTTGACAAAGATGTCCACGGATTACGAATCTGGCGCTTGTCCGCCGCGAAACTATCCAGACGTGCTGTCTTTCGTCTCACCTGCAAACCCCTGCGTCCGAGCAGCATCGGCGCTGGCCTGCACATCTTGCGCATTGTCCACAGCACCGCCTTTGAACAGCCGGACCACCTTTTGCAAAGTAAGCATCCGGCGGGAGCCGCGGCTACGCGGCCTTGACGGCTTTTACTTCAGCCTTCCAATTCCACGGCAGCAGTTCATGCACGCGGGAGACGGTGATGTTGGGAA
>Ga0209702_10004399_pt1 | contig 20489 bp, 10 predicted proteins | sample FRY01_FD_187210 | JGI IMG/M metagenome (GOLD analysis project Ga0209702, IMG submission 187210) | Freshwater microbial communities from Lake Fryxell liftoff mats and glacier meltwater in Antarctica - FRY-01 (SPAdes) (version 2) | ecosystem: Environmental > Aquatic > Freshwater > Ice > Glacier... | reverse complement strand
TATTTTTTCATTTCATTTCTTAATTAAAAAGTAAAGCTATCTTTTTAAGCTGAAATGTAAAATCTATAGTTCTTTTCAGTAGTAACACTCAGGCGAATTTTAAAATTGGTATCATATTAATTTACACGACTATCCGTTACTTGTGCCAATGTGCAAAAAGGTTAACTTTGAGTAAGAATAATAAATTATTATCCTAATGAATTTATGAGCTTTCTTTGAAAAATATCCTGATGAAATTCCTTAATAGAGGAATTTAAAAATCATCGTTTAGAATTGAGCTTAGTTTGTACAAAATGTGAACATACGGAACATTATTTTAGCAAAATAGACCTGAAATTCAAACGTAAAAAATGTGGTAGTCGCAAGAGTCTTCGTTTAGAAACACTTATGGAAAATTCAAATGGAGAGCATTCCTAAGTAAACCAGAGAGGGAGAGGTCGTGAAAGGCAAACCAAAGTATTGGTAATGGTAGAATCTGAGCCAATTATAAGCGCACAAAAAAAGGAAAATCAAATAAAAAAGTATTTTATCCTATTTAATAGGCGGTATTTTGGAGACAAACTATACTTTAGGCTATTAATTGCAGCTAGTCAAACATTTTAGTATTAGTTACGGATACTCGTATAAATATAAGCTATATTCTCTATAGGTATAATGAGTAATTCATCTCTTAGGTATGTTAAAATTCTTTTTGTATTGTTGTTAGACCTGCCTGTTTCATTTATTGTATTTTCTTCTTTTGCTTGTATTTTTTGCAGTTTGCCTTAGTTTATTACTATGGGTAGCGGAGCGTTAGAAGTCTTTTAAAAAGTTAGTATCGATACGTTCGAAATTTTCGAGTAAATCGCACTAAAGTCAATTTTTGTAAAAGAACCGATGATTAAAATAATATTCGGAATTTTAAAAAGGATTTCATGGTGGTAGGAGACAATATTCTGACTTCTGAGATCCAGTGGATAATGATCTGTATTTTCCGAATTAAGCCTCAATTTTTAACAGGCAGTATAAAGACAAGTTTGGAATTATTTTTTTGAGATTTTTTTGGATCGATCGGTAGGGTTTTTATTTCTGTTGTTAAATTATATTTTATGCAAATTAAAAATAATTAGATAGCTCGTTTACGAGAGGAATTCTAAGTCATTAATAGTCGGTATTTAACTAAAGATTAACGACTAATTATTTTAAAATTTGTTTAACTTTATTGAAAAAAAACTAAACAATAAAGTTATGAAATATTTACACAAAACAGTTCTATACCTTTTAATCTCAATTTTATTGATTTTTACCGGTTGTAGTAAAGAAGATTCTGGCTATGGAGCACCACAAGCGACCGTAATTAATTCCAAAGTTTATAATTTAGCCACATTGGGGACTTTAGGAGTATCAGGAACGGCTACGATAATTGAGAAAAGCGATGCCACATTAAGTATTGAATTGAAATTGAATAATGCGCCAATGGGAGGTTCATATCCAGCACATGTCCATTTTAATACCGCTGCTGAGGGCGGAAATATAGCCTTGACTTTAACGGCAGTTGATGGATCTACTGGAAAAAGTACAACTACATTTAAGACCCTTGATGCTGGTACTCCTATCACTTATCAAACATTACTTTCCTATAATGGTTATATAAATATTCATAAAAGTACTACTGAATTAGGTACTCTAGTTGCTCAAGGTGATATAGGTCAAAATGAATTAACAGGAAAAAAAATGAGCTATGTGTTAGCGCAAAAAGATGTTATAGGCATCAACGGTACTGTTGAATTTGCCGAACGGATTAATCAAACAACATTGGTGACAATAAAACTTTCAGGTACTCGCGCAGGTGGAAGCCATCCTGCTCACATACATGAAAACAATGTTGCTACATCAGGTAATATTATTGCTGGTTTGAATCCTGTGAATGGAGATACGGGTGTCAGTATGACACAAATAGCAACTTTAGTGGGAGGTGCTCCAATAACCTACACTCAGTTTTTAGTTCGTAATGCTTATGTTAACGTTCATAAAAGCCTTTCTGAAATGTCTACTATAGTAGCCCAAGGAAATATTGGTTTAAACGTGGGAAGTAAAGAAGCGAAAACATATACCGTAACTAATAGTGGGTCTACTGCTTATGTCTTTAACGGCGAAGGGTTAACTAATTCTAGTAATCCAAACTTAACGTTTAAAAGAGGGGGTACTTATACTTTTAATGTAAATACTCCAGGTCACCCTTTCTATTTAAATAGCGTTCAAGATACCGGAACTGGCAACGTATATAGCTCAGGAGTTACAAGGAATGGTGCAGTAGCTGGTGTAGTTACGTTTACTGTTCCTATGAATGCGCCAAACACGCTTTACTATAACTGTGAATTTCATGGTTCAATGACTGGAATCATTACGATCACGGATTAATTTAAGTATATAATTTTCATTTATAAATGGGGAGATATAAAACATCTTCCCATTTTTTTATATGACTATCCGTTACTTGTAACAATGAGCAATAAGTTTAACTTTGAGCCAAGTATAAACGTACCAAAAAAAGGAAAACCAAATAGAAAAGTATGTTATCTTATTTAATAGGTGGTATTTTGGAGACAAACCATACAATAGGCTATTAATTGCAGCTATTCAAACAACTTGGTATTAGTTGCGGATAGTCAAATTAATTTTGCTATAATGGGTCATTTATGCTTACTTGAGAAACGGCTTGTTTTTCGTTGTTAAAAGTAAACAAATACAGTTTTCAAAATTATGATGTTTTAGATTAAATATTTGGTATAAATGTTTCTTTTATTGGGAATATTAAATATTTCCTACCAATAAGATGCTAAAAAAAAATTATAAAACATCTTATCTTTACCTTATGAACTGGAGCCAAGCTATAAATGATTATCAAAACTATTTAAAAATAGAAAGGGGCTTGTCTAAAAACTCTATTGCCAATTATACTTTAGATATTGAAAAGCTACATTTGTTTTTAGATAATAACCATATAGAAATATCTCCCATAAAAATCGATAAAGAGACTATTCGTCAGTTTATTTACACCATTGCAAAAGAACTAAATCCTCGTTCACAAGCAAGAATTATTTCTGGTTTAAAAAGTTTTTTTAATTATTTATTGTTTGAGGAGTACCGAAAAGACAATCCTTTAGATTTGATTGAATCGCCTAAGATTGGCAGAAAATTACCAGATACTTTATCCGAAGAAGAAATTAATGCTCTCATTGCTGCCATAGACCTTTCAAAACCTGAAGGCGAACGCAACAGGGCTATTTTAGAAACTTTATATGGTTGTGGGCTACGCGTCTCAGAATTGGTGGATTTAAAAATATCAGATTTATTTTTTGATGAAGATTTTATAAAAGTTACAGGAAAAGGAGATAAACAGCGTTTTGTGCCTATTAGCGACATCAATAAAAAATATATGAACAGCTATAAAAATCAGGTTCGTGTCCATTTAAAAATTCAAAAAGGTTTTGATGATGTTTTGTTTTTAAATAGAAGAGGTAAAAAGTTAACTCGCGCTATGATTTTTACGATTATAAAGCAACTCGCCGAAAAAATAAGTCTCCATAAAACTATAAGCCCACACACCTTTCGCCACTCTTTTGCGACACATTTATTACAAAACGGAGCGGACTTAAGAGCTATTCAACAAATGTTAGGTCACGAAAGTATTACGACCACAGAAGTATATATGCACGTTGATAGAACTCATTTGGCTGATGTGTTGTATAAATATCATCCTAGAAAATGACTTTAACGCTTAGGGCAATGCGCTTGTCGCTGCCCACATAAATCAGTTTTTAATTCAAATTTTGAAAATATGATTTTAGTATTGCTGAAAGACGGTAAGTCGAATTCGAAAGTATCGTTGCTTAAGCAATAATTTGCTTTTAGCTGTAAATCCCAAAAATATAAGATTTTAATTACGCTATCTTTTATTTTAGTTTTCCATCAACGAACAACGAACAACCATCAACGATTTTTTCGCCAAAACCTAGAGCCTAATTTCCAGAACCCTATAAAATCTAAAGCGAAGGCTCAAAATCAAGTTCAAGAAAACAACAATTTTAAAACTGAAACCTGAAACTTTTCAAACCCAGCGCCCAGCTCCCATAAACCAACTCACTCCTGACTTTGCAGTACTTTTATTTCATCACGAAGTTTTGCTGCTTGCATAAAATCCAATTCTTTGGCGGCTTTTTCCATATCTTTTCGCTTTTCACGAATCATTTTTTCTATTTGTTCTTTTGTTAAATAGTTCAAATCTGGTTCGGCTGCTCTTACCACTTCTTTTTGAAAATGATAGGTAGAAACAGAGTTTTTTGCTAAAGCGCTGTCCAAACTCTTGTTCAAAGCTTTTGGAGTTAAGTTGTGTTTAGTGTTATACGCAACCTGTTTTTCGCGTCGGTATATGGTTTCATCCATCGTGGTTTGCATGCTTCTAGTAATTTTATCTGCATACATAATGGCTTTTCCATTTAAGTTTCTAGCAGCCCTACCAACTGTTTGCGTTAAAGAACGGTTACTTCTTAAAAAACCTTCTTTATCGGCATCTAAAATAGCGACAAGCGATACTTCGGGTAAATCTAAGCCCTCCCGTAACAAGTTAACACCTATTAAAACATCGAAAACACCTTTTCGTAAATCTTGCATAATTTCTACGCGTTCTAAGGTATCCACATCACTATGAATGTAGCGGCAACGCACATTTATTCGGTCTAAGTATTTAGCCAATTCTTCCGCCATTCTTTTGGTCAATGTAGTTACTAAAGTACGTTCGTCTTTTTCTGTGCGTTGCTGAATTTCTTCTACCAAATCATCAATCTGATTTAAACTTGGGCGCACTTCTATAATGGGATCTAATAAGCCAGTCGGACGAATAATTTGTTCTACATAAACCCCTTGACTTAATTGCAATTCGTAATCTGCCGGGGTTGCACTAACGTAAATAACTTGATTTTGTAAGGCTTCAAACTCTTCAAATTTAAGCGGACGGTTGTCCATCGCTGCGGGTAATCTAAAGCCGTATTCTACCAAATTTTCTTTTCTGGAACGGTCACCACCGTACATGGCATGTACTTGGGAAATGGTGACATGACTTTCATCAACCACCATTAAATAATCATCAGGGAAATAATCTAAAAGGCAGAAAGGTCTTGTGCCAGGTTCTCGCCCATCTAAATAACGCGAGTAGTTTTCGATACCAGAACAGTAGCCCAATTCTCTAATCATTTCTAAATCAAAATTGGTACGTTCTTCTAATCGTTTTGCTTCTAATGGTTTTCCGACTTCTTTGAAAAAATCGATTTGCTTTACTAAGTCATCTTGAATTTGATGAATGGCATTTTGCAAAATATCGGGAGAAGTTACAAACATATTTGCCGGATAAATATTGATATTCTCGTAGCTTCGAAGGGTCTTATTTTTTAAGGGATCAAAAGCTTCAATTTCTTCTACTTCATCCCCGAAAAAGTGAATTCTAAATGCATAATCGGCATAACTAGGGAAAACATCCACCACATCCCCTTTAACTCTAAAATTACCATTTCTAAAATCGGCAGTAGTTCTGGAATATAAGCTTTGTACTAATTGATGCAAGAATTTTGTTCTAGAGATTATCTGATCTTTATGAATAGAAATTACATTTTTTTGAAATTCTACAGGATTTCCGATACCATATAAACAGGAAACGGAAGCCACAACAATAACATCTCTTCTGCCTGACAAAAGCGAAGACGTAGTACTTAAGCGTAGTTTTTCAATATCTTCATTGATGGATAAATCTTTTTCTATATACAGTCCAGAACTAGGAATATAGGCTTCGGGCTGGTAATAATCATAATACGAAACAAAATATTCAACAGCGTTCTCAGGAAAAAACTGCTTAAACTCCGAATATAATTGGGCTGCTAAAGTTTTGTTGTGCGCTAAAACTAGGGTTGGTTTTTGTACTTCTTCAATCACATTTGCGACCGTAAATGTTTTTCCCGAACCTGTAACCCCCAATAAAGTTTGATATTTTTCTTTGGAGTTGATACCCTTAACCAATTCTTTGATGGCATTAGGCTGATCTCCAGTGGGTTTAAATTCTGATACTACCTTAAATTTCATCGTTTAAAATTACAAAAGGTACTACAATTAAAATGCTACTATAAGGTTAAATTTTAATCTAAATAATTATGGGTTGAGTTTCAAGGCTTATTAATTTTTAAAAGTTTTCAGGATTTATCTTTTCAAGGAAAAATGGCCCTTAAAAATACGTCCATCTTCTAAATTTACCTTAAACCAATAATCAGAAGCGGGTAGTGCTTGCCCATTAAAAGTACCATCCCAACCTTGGGCATTTGGTTGAATTTGTGTGATTAATTTTCCATAGCGATCAAAAATAGAAATCGTTGAATTAGCTTGAAACTGATTATCAATACCTTTTACTTGCCAAAAATCATTGGCACCATCGTTATTTGGGGTAAAGAATTTTAAATAACCAATCACATTTATTTGAATAACGTTAGTACCGCACCCGTTTTGATCTCTTACATACAATTGATAAATTCCAGGCAAAACATCGGTGAAAGTCGGACTCTCTTGATATTGAAAAAAGGCTTCGTCTGCTAATGTTGTGTTCATATCTTCAAGCGCAAACTCGTATGAACCTTGTCCTAAGTTTTGATTTTCATTAGTAATAAATAAGGTATTACTTGAGGATAAATCTGTAATCTGAATATCATCTAAAGTAATGGTAGCCAATGCTGAGGCGTTTACAAATATTTCTCTCGTCCGTGAACAATTGCTGCCATCTGTTTTTGTTAAAGTGATAAAATAAGTACCAGAATTTGAAACTATGAGTGTACTTGCCGTTGAAATTACCTGACTTGGATTGTCTTCATAAACCCATTTGTAGGTAAATATTTCCAGTGGATTAGCTTCTATAGGATCTAAAGAAACAGTGAATGTAGGGTCTGATGTACATACGATCAAAGAACTATCGATAGCATATTCTGGTAACGGATTTACTACTAAATCAACGCTACTAGTTGCATTGCAACTATTATTTGTAAGATTTTCTATGGCAACAGTTATAGTTTGCGAACCAGAAAAAACAGGATTGGGAAGTGTTTTACTTCTGTTGACTAAATTTCCTGTTTCATCAGTAAAAGTAAAATAAACTTCCATCCCTGTTTGAGAACCTAAAATAGTGTTTTTGAAGGTGCTAGTATCAAAAGCAAAAAGTCCGTCATTATCAATATCGCCAGCGTCGCCATCACAAAAAATTTGTGGAAGGATTGGATTTGCGACAGGAAGTGTATCTACTATAAAGGCAACTGAAGTCTCCTCAAAGCATCCACCATTAGGGACAGCAGTTGCTAAATTTGTTACTCGAATTGTAATTGTTTGACTGCCCGTTAAAAACGGATTGGGTAAAGGACTTGGTAATATATTTCCGTTTTCATCGGTATAACTTATTACAACATTTCCTGGGTTTTGACCATTTAGCAATTGCGTTTCTAGTGTACTGGTATCAAAAGGAAATAATCCGTCTTGGTCATCATCACATTGTCTTGCTAGAGTTATAGGATTTGCTAAAGGTAAAGCTTCAACCGTTAATCTAATGGGCGAACTTAAGCCCAAACAATCATTGGAAATATCACTATCTACACGAACATATATGTCTTGACTATTCGGATAGCCAATATTTCTATAATTGGTAGTATTTACAATTACATCAGTTTCTGCTAAGGCATTAGCTTGATTTCTATAGAAACTAACCGTAAGGTTTTGACCAGAAGGAAATAAACTTAAAACGTCGTTTTTAACACTAGTGAAATCAAACGTAGCGATACCATCTCTTTTGTCATTACTCACATTGTCATCACCATTGATATCCAACAAATCATCACAAACATTAAATGTGCGGAGAAAGTTTAATGGAATTTGTGTTGTAGAAACATTCAATAGTATTCTTGAAACTGATGCACATCCTAAGGAAGAACTTACACGTGCCCAAATGGTACTGGAATTAATCGTTGGGTTTAGGTATGTAATAGGATCAGCGATATACGCTGCACTAGTGATATCGCCTAGAATAGCTGCTCCTTGATTGGTAAAATAAGTAAAAGTTTCATTTGCAGCATTTAGGGAAATATTCTGATTGGCTTCAGTGAGGTTAAAAGCGCTAAAACCGAGTGATGCAGCATCATCATCATCACACTGCACAAGGCTTACCGTATTTACTACAATAGGTAAGGGATTTACAGTTAGGGTGATAATATCTGTATAAATACCACAACTATTTGCGGCACTATTTAAAAAGACTCTGTATTGATATCCATTAAAAGCAGTTGTAATTGTTGAAATATTTAGCGTATTGGTGGTCGTATTGGAATAAAAGCCATTGTTGCTAATCGTGTTCCAGTTTAAGCCACTATCGGTACTCACTTCCCATTGGATAGTGCTCAAAGGGCTTGCCACAAAAGTAAGAGAAGTATTAGTGTTATCGCAAACAGAGGTATCTAAGGGTTGGGTATTTATTGTAATGGTCCCATCTATTAAATAGTTGGGATTTGGTGCAGTATAGCCGTCGGGAGCATTTGCTACAATTCCGTTTACATTTATTAAAACTGTGGCATTTCCTAAAAATCCGTCGTTATTGGCATCAGAAAATCCCGCTTCAATAACATCGCTACAATTATCTCCATCGCTATCCGCATCTCTATAATTAAAAATTAAATCGATATCTAAATCACTAACTATATAATTAATAATATTGTTATCTGGATTGGTTTCTGCCGCATCCACCAAACCGTTTGTTCCTATTGTGCTAAGGGCATTATCAATTACACCATCAAAATTAGTGTCTGGTAATCCATTGCCCGATTCTTCGAGATCATAAATTCCATCGTTATCACTATCCAAATCATAAAAATCTGGCAGCATATCGTTATCTGAGTCGATGGGTAATAAAGTACTATCAAACACATCATCTAAACCATTAAAATCGATATCTTTGTTAGATAGTACTATATTTTCTCCTTGATTTTCTATAATATCAGGAATTCCGTCGTTATCACTGTCGGCATCTAATTCATCAATGACACCATCATTATCTGTGTCTTTTTGATAGCAGGACAAAGAAATATTACCTGTGAACGATGATGCTATTATATTGTTTGCCAATCTATGAATAAAGGAAAAACCAGTAACACTATTGGCTAAAAATTTAAAGGGCGTATTTCCTACTGGGTTTGTACTGATTTTAAAATGTATTTCTGATCCTGAAATTTGCGTAACACCTGTTTCAAAAGTACCATCAAAATTAGAATCAATTAACAAGCGTTGATCAGGATCGAGTAGGGTGATGTTTTTATTATTCGGACTTATTCTAGCGATAAAGAAAGCACCGTCAACGGCTATGTTCTGCGTAGTAGTTAATTCAGAAAATTCCAAATTAATGGCTTCTGTAAAAGTCATTTTATAGTCATTTTCACCAGAAACAGAGGCCTGAACTAGACTTGTAAAATCACCAGAAGCATTGCCAATAAAAGTATTTGCAGTAGCTCCTTGACTATTATTTTGTATAAAAATACCGCTGGCTATAGTGCTATTGACGCTAGTATCTTGAAAAATAAGTTGGGGATTACTAGTATTAGCGATATTGATCGCTACATTTCCGTTGGATTCTGTGCAATTTAATATACCGTCATTGTCGTTGTCAATATCGGTATTATCAATAATTCCGTCATTATCAACATCATCTGGGCAAATACTGATAGGTACTTCGGCGGATTCTAATCTTTCTAAAGTGCAGGTTATTAATCCGATTAATTTATATTTTCCAGGAATTGTTGGCGTGAAATCAGTAGTAGAAAGATTTAAGTTTACAAATCCATTACCGCCATCAAACCACCATTCAAAACTGTCAAAATTTTGAGTGTTAGCAGCAGAAAGTGTTACATTAGGAATACAATTGCCTAAGGCTGTAAATTGCGAATTAAAATTAATTTCTGGGGCTGATGGAAAGCCAGAGTAAAAACTCCCAGAGGTTGCCGCACCATTGAAATTAAAATAAGCACAATACAATTCATCTGTACTTGCTACGGATATGTTGCCTGTTAGTCCAGTTACTTTATACGTAATATAATCTGTTTTCCCTAAAACAGTAAAAGGACCTTGCGTAGCATAATTGGCAATCGGATTATTATTTATAGTTACCGTAGCGCCTACTTTTGTTACTACGGTGATGCCGCCTGTGTAAATAATAGATCCAATACTACCAATATTGGCAATATTATCTAAATTACCCCTAGCTTCGCAACTTAAGGGAGGAACAAAAAACATCCCTTGATTAGCTTCACTATTCGTAGCACCAACACCCTGATAAACAAATACGACTTCTGAGGTTTCCACATACATATTTCCGCTTGTTGCATATTGGTCCCCCTCAATTAAATAATAATCACCTGCGTTAATTGTAGCGACTATTGGGCCACCGTTTATACGAATGGCAGTATTATTAAAATGAGCTACAACTAACACATTTTCCCAATCGTTATTCCCGTTTCCTTTTACTAAAATATATTCTCTACCTACTTTTGAAACATCAACAATTTGGTCAATACCATAATCTCTACCCCCACCATTATGAAAACTGCCATTAGCGGAACCGCAATTTACGACAATAGCCTTGTCAGAAACTACGAGTGCACCGATTAATCCATCTCTATTAACAGGACTATCGAAACTATTGGTGGCAATGGTATAGCTTTCGCCTTTCTGTAATATGATTGGTGGAATCGGAATATTGCCAGTATAATTCTTTATAATTAGGTTCGTAGGTAAATCGCTAAAAACCAATTGTGTGTTATTCTCTGTTGCCATAACGGAAACAAAGTTGAGGTAATTATTTTGTGGATTTTCGTTGGTAAAACTTCCTACCCTAAATACAGTTCCTAAGGCAGAAAGTCCTTTACTCACAAGTGCTCCTGCTTGTGTACCGCCGCCAGCATTCATCCTAACCGAAACATAAACAGGAGATTCGGCTTCAAGAATATATCCTCTGTTATTAACAATAGTACTTGTTTCTGTAGATGGAATAAAAAGTTGTCCATATCCAAACCCTAAGGCAATCTCATCAGGATTTGCATTGGAAACCGTGCCATTGATAAAATTAGCCATAGGCTGACCAACGGGAATTATGGTGTAATTAATGGTCGCATTACTTGGTGTAGAAATATAAATATATTGACTTTCAGGATTTGCATTACCAAATTCAGCACTGGTTAAAGGCGGAATATAATGCGTTTTACTTAGTTGTGAAAACCCTAAATGGCTAAAAAAAATAGCGAAGTACAACAGTATTTTTTTTATGGGCTTATTCATATTTATTTTTAACGTTTCAAAGCAAAATGCCCTTTAAAAATGCGTCCGTCTTCTAAATCTACTTTAAACCAATAGTCAGATGCTGGAAGCGGTTGCCCATCCACAAGTCCGTCCCAACCCTCGTTTTTAGGAATTATATCAGCTAAAAAAGCACCAAAACGGTTATAAATAGTAATGATGCTATTGGGCTGAAAAACTTCATCAATCCCAACAATTTGCCAAAAATCATTGAAACCGTCGCCATTTGGGGTAAAGAATTTTGGATAACCAATAATGGCTATTTTTTGCTCCCTAATGCCACATCCAAATTTATCTTGGATATAAACGGTACTAAAGCCTGGAGGTACATTGGAGAATTTTGTATTGTCTTGATAGGTAATTCCATCCATAGAATATTCGTAATTACCATCGCCTGTTACAAAAATTTCAACGGTATTATTTTCTGAAATATCTTTAATCTCAATGTTTCTGATAAGTGCTATGTTTGAGGGTTGTACGACAAAATTCAAACGATTGTTGCAGTTTGCTGTATTTGCCCCTGCATTGTAGGTAAAGCCAACTTCTAAAGCATAATTTCCTGCTACTGTTATTGTTAATAGCTCAATACTAGCAATTTCTGTTTCAATTGCTCCATTTATTCGAATCCAACGATATACATCAAAACCAGCAGGAGCCATTAAATCTAAGGGCTCCCCATCTGTACATAAATAATTAATTTCAGGAAATTCAATTTTTGGAGTTGTATTTACTATTAAGGCAATTTCATCAAAACCTTGACATTCGTTGGAACTCTCTAAACGAACATATAGCGTAATTGATTCCGTTAAAAAATTACCAGAAATAGCATTTTGCTCTGTGGCAAGATCTTCAAGGGAAGCATAAAAGTTGGCATCGATATTAGGATAATTGTTTTGCCTTATTTCATCTAAATCAAAAAATCCTTCTATTTTATCATCATCAGGATTACTTTCACAAGCATAAAAAGGACTTTGACTATTAAAACCTACGGTGGTAGCTTGAATGTTAACTTGCACTTCGCCGTTAGCATCACAACCTAAATTGCTAATGGCTTTGTAATATAAGGTTTGGTTAAATGCATTCGTATTTATGTATTCAATGGTATTTACAATAGGATTATCATTAGCAAGTGCCGTTGCATTTTCATAAAATAAAAAGGTAAAATTATTGGCGTTAGGTTCAAATAAATAGGCCTGTTGAAGGTTAATGGTGGTTATGCCATCAGACGGATTAAGTTCATCGGCATCACATTGTACAATACTTAATATTCCAGATGGCGGAGTGGGGTTTACCAGTATGATGGATTCTCCGATTATGGGACAATCTTTGGGATCAGGAAGCGTAATTTTTAAACCATATTTTCCTGTATCAGTTAATTGGGCGGCACTTATTTCGAGAAAATAAGAAGTATTGGCAATGGGTAAACCATCTTTTTCCCACTTATAGATAGCTCCGGGAAAATCTTTAGCTTCTAAAATAAAACCATCATTTTGGCAAACTGTTAAGGTGGAACTGGTAGTGCCATCAGGATTTTTTATTAAATCAGTTTTGTTAAAAAACGATTGTATAAAGGGTGGTAATCCCTGCATGGCTAGTCGGCCATTTAAAGAAACTGCATTGTGCTGATAATTAGCGGCTGCCCCTAATTCGCTAGGATTATTAATGACGCTTAAAAAAGGAACTCCCTCTGAGTAACTTATGGGATTAGTTCTATAAATTTTTCCGTTTTCAGCCATTTGTAAAGCACCTCGGTAGGCTTCTCTTTGGTCTATGACCACTGCCGATGCTGAAATATTTGTTGCTGTAATATCATATTGAATTAAAGAAGCATTACTAGGCTGATTATTACTATTGTTGTGGCTATTTAAATATAAAAAGCGGTTATTATTCGAAAATTCAACACCATACGCTATTTGGTTTGGCGTTGGATTGCTAATAAAGATTTCATTCGATAAAATACCTGTTTTAGCATCAAAATCATACAAATAAAGTCCGTCATTGGCATTGGCACTAGCCATTTTTGTGCCGTCAGATGATAATTTTAAATAACCTCTTCCGTCTCTGATAGACAAGTTTGGAAAGGTATTTTTAATTGGGGTAGTAACAATTCCAGTACTGCTAACTTCATAACAATAATAGGTATCGTAAAAGGCACCATTGTTATTTTCGCTGCCTAGGCTAATGACCCAAATAGATTTTTCAAAACAATCTTTAATAACTCCCGTAATTTTTTCAGAACTATCTTGAAGTAGATTGATATTTTTTTGAGTAATTGCGCCATTACCTCCATTTAATGAAATATCTAAAACAGAATAATTGAGTCCAAAATCTGGATCGTTTTCATTTATTGAAGTATCAACCGTAAATATAAAATAGATGTTGGGGTCTTCAGGTTTAGGCACCATAATGGCCGATTGCGCACTTGATGGGTCGCCAAAAAGTCCTACTCCGTTTTGTACAACTTGGTGTTTACGGTTATAAACAGTAATGCCATCTGTGTAGGCTATGAGTTGTCCGTTACTATCGGATATGGAAGTACAACCTTCAACAGTATTTAAATTTCCATCGTTGAGTGCCGTTACGCTCCCATCATTATTAAAGCGTACGCCAGCATTTTCACCAAAATACCAGTTTGATGTTTCTCCCTGTGCAGATACACCTCCAATAGTAAAAACTAAAAAAAATAGTATTAAGTAATTTTTTTGCATAGCGTTTCTCGGACACCACAATATACTACAAATCTCTTTTCTTTAATAAGGCATAGGATAAATAAATAAAAATAGCCGTCCAAAGGAGAACAATGGCTATTTCATACCACTGAATTTGATAATTAAGTTCTAGTTTTTCACCCATTTGTTGGGCAACAGCTTGTACACTTTTAAGTCTTGAAAAGGGTTCTTTAATTAAATTAAACATTGCATTTAATGGGAAAAAACCCATAATTGCATCCGTAGTTTCGCCGTCAAAAAGCTTCCAGCGTATCATTCCTCTTGCAAAACCTTCAAATATTTGCCATAAGATTAAAAAACCTAATGCAAATGCCGACCTTTTAACTAAAATACCCAAGAACAAACAAAAGGAAAAGAAGCCCATTAACTTCACAAAAAAGGCCAGTAGAAATTCTAAATCAGACGTAATGATAGAAAATTCTTTAAAATCAGAATAAATAAGTCCAAGAATTAGTGAAACGATAAAGACAAAGACCGCAGAAATTAGCGAGAAGCTCACGACTGTTAAAAATTTAGAGAGAATAAATTCTTTCTTGGAAAGTCCGTCTATTAAGTTTTGTTTTATGGTCTTATTACTATACTCATTCGCCATCATAGAAACAATGACAATCGCCAAGAATAGTTTAAAAAAAGCAGTAAAAAAGGTGTTAAAATGCCAGATGTAAGGAAAATTAAAAATTCCTTGCTCAGCCAAATGGAATTGTATAGGACCAATATCAAATTTAATAGCCGCCATTAAAGCTATTGTTGTTAAAAGAAAAAAGTACGATATAATTAAAATTTTACTGGCTCTATTGTTATAAAGTTTTATAAATTCTATTTGTAGTAAACGCTTCATTTGAAAGGTATTGTATTTTTTAAAAATTAGTTAGTTTAAGACGTTTTTTGTGAGTGTCAAAAATTGTTCTTCTAAGCTTTCTCTTCTTTTTAATAAATGTGAAAGAATGATGCCTTTTTCAAAAAGTAGTTTATTTAATTCCTCAGCATTAATTTCCTCCTTTAAAATAGCCGTAATTAAACCGTCATTAATTTTAACTTCACTAAAACTCTTATGATCGTTTAAAAAATTGAGTAATTCTTTTTCTTTTTTAGCTCGTAGCTCAAAAAAACCATGACTAGCCAACATGGCATCAACGCTACCAGAATATAATTTTTTCCCATTTCTGAGGATGACAACATGGCTACATACTTTTTCTACTTCATCTAATAAATGCGATGCTAAAAGTATGGTAGTGCCTTGCGCTGCTACTTGTTTTATAATTTCTCTAATTTGATGAATACCTTGTGGATCTAAACCATTGGTAGGTTCATCAAGAATTAAAATTTCTGGATCGTTAAGTAGGGCAGAGGCGATAGCCAAACGCTGTTTCATCCCTAAAGAATAAGTGCTAAATTTGCTATTTTTTCGATCTAAAAGTCCTACTAATTCTAATTTTTCATCAATTTTGGAGGAAGAAACTTCTTTTATTTTACAAACTAGTTTCAAATTTTGAACTGCAGTCATGTATGGATAAAAATTCGGTCGTTCTATTATAGCGCCTACTTTTTTTAGAGCATCGTGTGTGGTGGTATTCCCATCAAACCAACTGAAATTTCCAAATGTTTTATTAACTACGTTTAAAACGATGCCTAAAGTAGTAGATTTACCACTTCCGTTAGGCCCTAAAATGCCATAAACGTTGCCTTTTTCGATGGTAAACGATAAGTCATTCACAGCGATAAGAGAACCGAATTTTTTGGTAAGACTATTTACAGTAAGTATAGTGTTCAATTAAAAAAGTTTTTAAGTTGTTTAGGTAAGACGAGTATTTTATAGATTTGTTACAAGATTCAATTAAAACATTTTTTGACTTCTAAAGTAAAAATCATAACTATAAAATTAATATTGGTTTACTCTGTAAATGATTCTTTTGGATTGTAATGAACTTACTGGGTTTAGGCTTAGTACTTATCTTATCAGAAATTATTTTACCGCATACAAAAGTATTACTGGTTGAAATAACTCTATAAATGTATCTGTTTTTGTTGATTGCTGGTGTTAGAATAGTTGACGAATTGCTGTTTGCACCGCTATATTCATTGCCGTTATTGATATTGCTAAAAGTATTGCCACCATTGGTACTTACTTGCCATTGGGTAGCTATTAGTTGCTATATCAGCGGTATTAAAATTACCCTTATTTTCGAATGCAACAATTGTGCTAATTGGCTCGATAGTTATGAAAGGTGGTGAAAAATGTAAATAACTTAGCTGGGAATACCCAAGAGCATTGAAAAGTAAAAATAAAATAATTATAGGGAAATGCTTTTCCAAATTGAAAAGGATTGAATACACTATAAATTAAGGAGAATAAAAATTTTCTAATTATAATTTGTTGTAAAGTATGGTTGCATTATAGTAAAAAATTTTAGCTGAGACAAATAAAAAAATGAGAAGGAGTTTGTGTTATATAAAAAAACTAAAGTTTTTATAGGAAATAACCTTGTGATTCTTGAATTAAATGATAACTTTAAGAGTTACCAAAACGCTAATTGCTTATTTATGTCCGAAGAAAAGTTAATATCAAAAAAAAAACCTGCTTACCCAGTTAGCGATAAGTTAAATAGCTATTTGAATAATTACAATCGAACTATTGAAATTCCCATTTTTTACGAGGATTTACTCCGATTTTCTGGTTCAATTGTGGTTTACGATTCCAACGATGAGGACAGCCTGTGGGTTAGGGTGTATTATTCTGAATTTGAACGTGCGGAAATAGATGTAAGCCTTAAAAAAGTATACTCTATTTTGTTATCTGATGGCGGTAATGATATTTTTCAATACTTAAATATAGATGCAGTTGACTACTGTACTTTTGGGAATTCCAAACCTTTTCGCATAAAAGTCAGAAATATATTGAATGACAATTTCACCTATTTTTATGTAAAAAAAACGGATGCATCTCGGATTTATGGACTAGAATTAGAACACATGCTTTCCCCTTATAATCTTAACTTTTTGGTATATAAAAACACTTTAATTGAAGAGCATATTGCAGGAATTCCAGGAGATGTTTTTATTAAAGATATGTTACCCAATTGTTCAGAAGCTGATAAAGCACAATTGGCTAAAGAATTTGTTAAGTTTAATGAACGGTGTATGATTCGTTTGTTAGGAGATATGCGTTCATACAATTATGTGATCGTACCCACGCACGATTTTGACCACGTGGTTTATAAAATTAGACCTATAGATTTTGATCAGCAATGTTATGAAGGTAAATTGAAAGTTTATAGGCCACAGTTTTTTAAAGAAAACTACCAAATGGTGGAATTAGTCCGTTCTAAACTCCAAGCAAAATCGGTTGACCAATACAAAATAGAAGAGCGTTCTATTGTGGCAAAACGGATAATAAGTTCAGGAAATAGAATTAAAAGATTGTTAAAAGCTTGTTTAGTCGATGAGATTTCTACGCCCGAAAATATTGAGATTTTAAAATCACAAATACACGAACTTACGCTAGATGTAAGCTTTAAAAATTGCACAAAAATGGGCGAAGTATTAAATCTTGCCTTGGATTTTGTAAAACGCAATTATCAAGATGTGAGCATGAAACAAATTATGGAAAGTAAGATAAAAAGCCCCATCTAATTTCCTAAAAATGCGAGACTTAAGTTCATACGTTATTAAAGCAAAGCTTTTTCAGCATATTTTTTTCCTCCCAAATGAGATTGGGAGCTAGCTCTTCTGCTCTTTATTAAAATATACCAAATAATAATACATCTGTTTTTCTTCATCCCAGCCTTTTTCTACGAATTTTTCGGCGGATTCAGGGTTTATAAAATCTAAGCGAATTTGGATGTTGGTATCTAAGTGAATTACGTTTTTAATCTTTTTGCGAGCATCACTAACTGCTTTGTTGACAATATCAAAGCTCGAAATATCTTCTACGCTGTATTTAGGCCCTTTTTCTACTTTGTAATGTTTAAACTCAGGTATTAAAGCAGGGTTTTCCATCACTTCATTTAAGAAGTTGGTTTCTTCAAAAGTATCGTTTTTAGCAAAATGATTTACAGCTCTGTTCATAAATAACACTTCTTGTTGTTTATCTTCCGCGGGCAAAACGACATCTTTGGCGAAATTCTGACAGAATTTTAAGTAGTTTTTTGTTTTGAAATTATCATCGGAAAGCGGTTCAACGCCTAGAAATTCTTCGAGCCAATATTTGGTATCGTACCTATTGCTATCAACCGATAATATTTTGTAACCTTCTTCTTTATTCGAGTTAAAAATTAAGCAGCCTTTATCGAGCTTGTTGATATTAATGCCTTGCTGAATAACGATGTCTAAGCTACTACCCTTTTCTTCAAACTGAATGAAATCCTGTTTTAATTCACTTTTAAAAATTCCAATTGCATTTACTTTTACGTTATCTAATAAAAGTCCTGTTAAGTGAGCAATATAGAGTTCACCACTTTTTATATGTGGATGGTTAGATTGCTCATATAAGTAAGATGCTATTTTTTTTGAATTAGCGTGAATACTGTCTGGATCATCAAAAATGTTAGTGATAATTTTAAACATCTCATTAAATTCAACATCAACTTCATTTGAAAAATGAAAATAGTTTTCTTCTTTTTCACGAAATGGCTTAAAAAAATATTCTTTTAATAAACCTGTAGTTTCATCATTGAGGTTATGAGGTTTATCCGATAAAAAAATAGCTTCATTTTTATTTTTATTCCCAACGCGGTGTAGCGATATGCTATCAATTTGGGTAGCGTACAAGTTGATCATTTATTTTTCGTTGTTCGTTTTTTTATTTTGGGTTTCACACTTCGAGTACGCTTTGTGCTATGGTTTTAAGCTTTAAGTTTTCTAAATTCGCATTTCTTAAAGTCTTAATAATTCATGCTTTTTACGTAAGATTTTTTTATTTCGTATTTCTAATTTCCTACTTCGTATTTTTAAAATCTTAATACTTAAAACTTGATTCTTTTTTCAATTCCAATTCTCATCAAAATCCAAATCATCATAACTGTCAAAAGTATCATCAAAGTCAAACGTGGGATCTGCTTCAAACTTTTTTTCTGGTGGAGAGTCTGGTAAATCACCGAAACTAAATAGAATATTAGGATACACGTTACCGTCTTCTTTTTCAACAATATCTGCCAATTCAACAAAGAAAGTCCACATACTTAAAAAGTCGTACACATAAATAAGTTTAGGCGTATCCTCGGTAATAATATTTTCTAGAAAAGTTTCGTTCATTAAGCGAACAGTATCACCATTTTCACTAATGTCGTGTAAAGCAATTTCTTCATCTTGGTTCCATTCTTCGTCACAGGTGTAAAATGAGGCCATTTCGTTACCCAAGAATCCAAACGCTTGTATTATCGCATTATGAAAATCTTCTAATGAATTACTGGCTTCAATTTCAATATCTCTAAAGATATCTTCTTCTGCATCTAAAATTATTCGTATTTTATAAATCATCACTTAGATTTTTAAAGAGGGATTAAAGTTACAAAGTTTTAGGACTTTTTGTCCAATTTAAGGCTTCTAAAAGTAAATAGAATTGTACTCCAAACAGCAAGGCGGCTATCACCAAATGTAGCGTTTGCGTACCAAACGGAAAATCAATATAATACATCGCCATACCAGAGGCAATTTCAATAAGTAATAAAGCAATCACCCATTTTATTTTTTGAAATCCTATTTTTAATTTAGCAATTAGGTAAATAATATACAGGTTTAATAATAAGACAACGATTGAAAACGAACGGTGAAAGTAAAATTGTAACGTTGGGTCGTTTAGCCATTGGTTTTTAGCGTTATCGCCAAAAAGATCTGCTTGATGATCGACAAATTCGCGTACTTGCGTACCTAAAATTACTTGTATAATTGTTAAGACCAAAGCGCCTGAAAATAACAAGGCTAATTTTTTATGCCCCTTATTGGTTATCCTTTCCTTTGATGTGTAATAGATTAAATAGAAAAGTAACGCGACAATGAGCAATGCCATTAACATGTGAAAAGTGATTTTTACTGGGGCTAAAACGGAATAGACAACGGTTGCCCCCAGCCATGCCTGAAAACCCATTCCAAAAACGACTAGCCATGATAGTATGGTAACTTTTTTGTTTTTTTTCCAATAAGTTAGTGACACAATAGCAAGAACTAAAGTCGCAAGCCCTGCTAATGCCCCTAAAAGTCGGTTTATATATTCAATCCAAGTATGCCAAACATTAAAAATGGCGTAATCGTGTTTGGTGTAATTTTCCCAGTTATTTTGGTTATAAGCTTCGGATGTTGTAAAATCACTTTTTGCGATTCTAAGGGATTCATCATGAATAATAATTTGTCCTTTTTTAAATTCCTTATCGG
>Ga0209702_10004395_pt1 | contig 20504 bp, 13 predicted proteins | sample FRY01_FD_187210 | JGI IMG/M metagenome (GOLD analysis project Ga0209702, IMG submission 187210) | Freshwater microbial communities from Lake Fryxell liftoff mats and glacier meltwater in Antarctica - FRY-01 (SPAdes) (version 2) | ecosystem: Environmental > Aquatic > Freshwater > Ice > Glacier... | reverse complement strand
TGCTTAAGGAATTACCTATGGGCAACAACTACAACCACTACTTTGACATCCAAGAGTTTCGGCGACCCGAGTTTGAGGTCTCGAGCATGGTCAGTGAAGGCCCCCATATCGTGGGTGGCACCGCGACCGTCTCCGTCTCGGCGAGCTATTTCGCCGGTGGTCCCCTGCCGAACGCCGAGGTCACGTGGAGCGTCGTCGCCTCACCCGGTGGGTTTGGCCCGCCAAATCACGACGAATTCGTCTTCGGGCGCTGGACCCCTTGGTGGCACTGGCGCGGCGGTGGCGGTGACGACTGGGACGCCCCCTATCAGAGCCTTGAGGGTCGCACCGACAGCTCAGGCACCCATATGGTCGCGCTCGACCTGAAGGGCGTGAACCCACCCCAGGCCATCTCGATCAGCGCTGAGGCGACGGTCCAGGACGTCAATCGCCAGACCTGGTCGACCTCGACGCCAGTCCTCGTCCACCCTGCGGCGCTGTATGTTGGCATGAAGACGGACCGCTGGTTTGTCGCGCCTGGTAGGCCCATCAACGTCGCGTTGGTCGCGACGGACATCGACGGCGAGAGGCAAGATGGCGTGAAGATCGCGGTGAAAGCGGCGCGTCTTGAGTGGAAAAAGGTCGGAAAGTCTTGGGACGAGGTCGAGGTCGACGCCGAGACCTGTGAGGTCGTCTCTGGCAAGGACCCCGTGACCTGCGAGTTCAAGCCCAAGGCCGGTGGCCGGTACGCCATCAGCGCGTCGATAAAGGACGAGGCCGGGCGGCCGAACGAGAGCAGCCTCTCCGTGTGGGTCCCTGGCGGCAAGGGGCCCGTGGACCGCGACCTCAAACAAGAGGATGTGACAATCATCCCGACCAAGAAGCAGTACGAGCCCGGCGAGACGGCCGAATTCTTGGTCCAGTCCCCGTTCTTTCCCGCCTCGGGCGTCTACATCGTGGCGCGCGAGGGCATGGTCGAGACCGTACCCTTCGAGCTCACCAGCGACTCGGTCACCCTCAAGATCGCCATCGCCGAGTGGATGATCTCTGGGTTTCAACTGCAAGTATTCCTGAACGGGTCGGCGGACCGTCCGAACGACGATGGCAAGCTCAACCCGAACCTGCCTAGGAGGCCCGCGTTCGCGCACGGCAGGCTCGACGTCGACGTCCCCGCGACCCTACGCCGCCTGACCGTGACCGCGACGCCCGCCGCGGTGCGTATTGAGCCCGGCGCGGAGACGTCGGTCGCGGTCGTGGTCGTAGACGCGGCCGGCAAGCCCACCGCAAACGCCGAGGTAGCGCTTATCGTCGTCGACGAGGCGGTGCTGGCGCTCAGCGGTCATAGCTATCCGGACCCAGTGGCCGCGTTCTACGGGCGCCGCGAACCCGGGACCGTCGCGCACCACATCCGCGAACAGGTGATGCTCGCCGCCGTGGCCGAGCTCTACGCCGCCGTCGGCAACATGGCCGCCGAACAAGAGATGAAGAAGCAGAGCGCGAAGTCCATGCGGTCTGAACCTGAGGAGGAGAGCGACGACAACATGCCCGCGCCGACGATGGCGATGGCCGAAGCTCCCGGAGCCGCTGACTCGCCGACGGATCGGACTGATCCGGCCGCCGGGCCGATCGCCGTACGGGCAAACTTCGACGCCCTCGCGATCTTCCTGCCCGACGGCAAGACCGACGCCGATGGACGCATCGTCGTGGCGGTCAAGCTGCCCGATAACCTCACGCGCTACCGGGTCGTCGCGATCGCGCTCCACGGCGCCAAACACTTCGGCAAGGGCGAGAGCGCCATCACGGCCCGTCTACCGCTGATGGTTCGCATGTCCGCGCCACGCTTTTTGAACTTCGGCGACCGCTTCGAGCTGCCGGTCGTCATCCAGAACCAGACCGACGAAGCTATGGAGGTCCAGGTCGCCGTCCGCGCGACGAACGCGAGCGTGATCGGCGACGGAGGCCGCTTAGTTGCAGTACCAGCCAATGATCGCGTCGAGGTGCGCATCCCGATGGCGGCCGAAAAACCCGGCATCGCTCGCTTCCAGGCGGGCGCTGTCAGTGGCCGCTGGGCCGACGCGGCCGAGGTCAAGCTGCCTGTCTGGACACCGGCGACGACCGAGGCCTTCGCGACCTATGGCGAGATCGACCAAGGCGGCATGCGCCAGCCCGTTCAACTCCCGGGCGAGGTCGTGACGGCCTTCGGGGGGTTGGATATTCAGACAAGCTCCACGCAGCTCCAGGCGCTGACAGACGCGGTCGTCTATCTCGTGACCTACCCCTATGAGTGCTCGGAACAGGTGGCCTCGCGCATGATGGCCCTCGCGGCGCTAAAAGACGTGCTGACGGCCTTTAAGGCCCCAGGCCTGCCGGCCCCTGACGTGCTCATCGCCAGCGTTGATGCGGACATCAAGCGCCTGCGTGGGATGCAGGGCTATGACGGTGGCTTCGCGTTCTGGCGCCGCGACCAAGAGACCTGGCCCTTTTTGACGGCCCACGTCACCCACGCGCTGCTGCGGGCCAAGCAGAAGGGCTATAGCGTGCCCGACGGCATGCTCAACGATGCCCTCGGATATCTCCGCAATATTCGCCAGCATATGACAAAGGACTGGTATACGGAGCCCTACCGCCGCAGCATCGAGTCCTTCGCGCTCTACGTGCGAAACCTCGCGGGCGACAACGACGCTGCGCGAGCCGCGGCGATCCTAAAAGAAGAAGGAGGCGCCGACAAGGCGAACCTCGAGCTGGTCGGTTGGCTTTACCCCGTCTTCACGACGGCAAAACGCGAGGAAGAGCTCGAGGGTATCCGCAAGCACCTCAATAATCGCGTCTCGGAGACGGCGGGCGCGGCCCACTTTGTCACTTCTTATGGCGACGGCGCCTATTTGCTTCTCCACTCGGACCGGCGCGTCGATGGCATCCTACTTGAGGGCCTCATCGGCGACCAACCGAAGTCCGACCTCATTCCCAAGCTAGTCCGTGGGCTCCTGGGTCACAAGACGGCCGGGCGTTGGCAGTCAACTCAGGAGAACGCGTGGGTCCTCCTCGGGCTGGACCGCTATTTCGCTGTCTTCGAGAAGGACGAGCCCAACTTCAAGGCCCAGGTATGGCTGGGACAGCTATTTGCGGGTGAACATATGTTCAAGGGCCGCACGACCGAGCGCCACGAGATCGCGATCCCGATGCAGCAGCTCGCGGACCTCGGCGGCAAGGCTGACCTCACGCTCGCCAAGACCGGCCCCGGTCGCATGTACTACCGCATCGGCATGCGCTATGCGCCGAAGTCACTGAAGCTGGAACCAGCCGACCACGGCTTCTTCGTCGAGCGTGTCTACGAGTCCGTCGATAAGCCTGATGATGTGACAAAAGACGCTGAGGGCCGCTGGGTCATTAAGGCCGGCGCGCGGGTCAAGGTGAAGCTGACGATGCACACCGAGGACCGCCGCTATCACGTCGCGCTGGTCGACCCGATGCCCGCTGGTCTTGAGGCGCTGAACCCCGACCTGCTAGGCTCACAGGCACCGCCGCCGGACGATGCCGACAATAGCGGCGGCGGGCGCGGTGGCGATGTGGGTCGCGGCAGCTACCGCTGGTGGTGGGGCCCATGGTACGAGCACGATAACCTCCGCGACGAGAGGGCCGAGGCTTTCGCGAGCCTACTGTGGGAGGGCGTCTACACCTACAACTACTTCGCGCGGGCGACGACCATCGGGACGTTCATCGTGCCGCCGCCGAAGGCCGAAGAGATGTATGCACCTGAAACATTTGGACGCGGCGCGTCGGATATCGTGATCATCAAGTGAGGACGCTCACGGCTGCTGCGCGGACTCCTCAAGCCCACGTACCCATTGAGCAAAACGCGAGGCCGCGTGGGTGAAGCCCCCATCCGCCGTGTTCGCGACCTCTTCCCGCCCGTGAACGATCCGAATGGTGGCGTCCAGGTTTGGTTCTGCGCTGTTTGCGGCCGGTCCCGCGAGGGCCGCGTCGTAAGCGACTCGCGCCGCCGCGAGGGCGTCCGCCACCGGCATATTCGCCTCAGCGATAAGCGCGTCAGCCATGAGCGGCGAGCCTGTCAGGGCGATGAGGGTCTCGTCGTGGGTCGATCGATTGCCACATTCCCAATAGGCGCTCGTCAGATCCGGGCCAATCCGTGGGTTATCCGTCAGCTGCCCATCGCGCTCGAGGAAGAACGCGCGGGTCTGCTGGACGGCCATCTCAGCGAGCACATAGGCGTGGTAGTAGGCGCTAGATTCGGCCGCGAGGAGGTGCGGGACCGCGAGCACAGGGCGGGCCGATGCGCTGAGCCCTTGGACCTCTCGCTCGATACGACGAAGCTCGCTGAGGACCCGCGCTGGCGTGAGCTCGGCCTCGTCGAGCTCGTAGAGCATGCGCTCGCCCATCGGCACGGTGATGAGGCGGCGGACGTCCCATCCCTTAAACGGCTGCTCTTCCCGTACCTGCCTCTCGATGAGGGACCAAGGTACGGGCTCGCCATCGGCGTTTTTGGCATATTTCGCGCGCCAGTCGGCGTCGCCTAGAAACGAGTCAAGGAACATCGATTGGGTCTCGGCGTAGGCCACGCTGGTCGGAGCAAACTCGTTGCTCCAACAAGGGGATCCTGCGGTGACGTTGGAGAAATGCGCGGCGTGGCCACCCTCGTGGAAGAGGGTCGTCGCCGCCGAGAGGCCACTACCGACGGCGCCCGGCACCGCGTTGGCAGTGAAGTTGATGCGCGCGGAACGCCAGGCACCGACGTCGTCGAAGTAGGTCGGCCCGGGACCGTGCATAAAGCCATTCTCGTATTTGCCAGCCCGGTCGACAAGATCGAGCGTGAGGTCCGCGCCGCGATACTTGATGCCCAGGGCCGCGAAGGACCGGCCCCACCGCCCGAAGGACTCGGCGAACGGGAAATAGGGGTCGAGGAGTTTGGACAGACCACCCGCACGAAGGAACTGAAAGTTGTGCGGTTCGAGCGCGTCCGGGCCGTGGGCCGCCTGAAACCGTTGGAGCTCCTCGCGGGTGTGGGCCTCGGTGGCGGCGAGAAAGTGGGCCAGTCGCTTGAAGATGTCGACCTTTCGCTGTCCCTCGGCGATAAACACTTTCCAGTCATAGTAGTCGTCGTACCCGAGCATCCGCCCGAGGCGATTGCGCAGCCTGACGATATCCAGAAATCCGTGCTCGAGGACGAAGGTCTCGACCCCGTAGAGTCCTTCGAGCGCGGCCTTCCGGACGGCCTCATTCGGGTCGTTGGCTATCAGCAACGCGAGCTTGTTCGTCGACGCTGGCGTGAAGACCTCTGTCATCGGGTCGACATAGCCCGAGGCCATCACTGAGCGTTTTTTCGCGAGCTCGGACTCGAGAGCCAAGATCTCGGCGCTGAGGGCCTGCGCGGCCGGATCCTCAAGAGTGTAGCATTGAAAGAGGCGGAGCCACCCGTCGACCTCGGCCCTATCCGAAGTTGAGAGCGATGCGTCCTGAGACGCAGCACGTAACTCATTGATGCGTATGGGCTCTTGAAGGAAGGCGTTGTAAGCCAGATCCGCCTTCGCTTGGGCGTCGGCCGCGGCGCTTGGATCGTCGGCCAGCCCCATCTTCACCTGCCAGAAGAGGTCCTCTTTGGCGGTGTGTAAGGCGAGGTAATCGTTGCGTAGGGTCACGAGATAGGCTATCGTGTTCAATTCAAACTCCCTTGTAGACCCCGTTGGCGTCGACCGTGCCCCCCCGCAGTGCCGGGGTGGCACCGATAGCACGACAAGTGCAAGGGCGGGTGAAAAGTACCGGTCGTTCGGCCTACGAGAAGATGCGACATTTGCGCGCCATGAAAAAAAACCTTAACAATAGTCAAAGGGACGTGTAGCGAAGGCCACACGTCCCTTTGACGTCAAATCACTTTAACCGGCGCTACTCGACAAAAGCCAAGAAGCCGGACTCGAAATCAAGTGTGAATGAGGAGGAGGTGCGCGCGCACAGCCCCAAGTAGAAATCCCCCTCAACTACAGGCTTGTCGTAGATCGGCAGATTGAGCCGCGTCGGGCCGACCACGTCAACCCTCATAAAGAATTCTTTCGTTCCGACCATGATCGGCGTCCCCGCCCCGGTGGCTGCGGGGGCTCGGCAGAATGAAAAATCGATGACCGCCCTATCTGCCGTCACCCAAAACACAATCTGCGCACTATATGAGCTGGATTGCAAAAGACGGCGCAGGTGATTCGGCCCAACCATCCGGAACTTAGCGTTGGTATCAGCGTACTGCACGCCATCGCCCGGTGACGGGACGGCGTAGCCAGCCGTGTCGGCCCCAGGCCCGGCAGGTCCGGTGGGTCCTTGAAAGCCTTGAAAACCGCGAGGGCCGGCGGCGCCCGTCGCGCCCGTCGCGCCTGTCGCGCCTGTCGCCCCGGTAGGCCCACGCTCGCCGTTGCAGATATAGAACGTGTCCGTCAGATACTTGACCCGAATACCGCCAGCCGCACAGTCAAACCCGGCTTGCACGCTATCGACGATGACGGACGTACCTGCCGGGCCTTGAGGCCCCGTCGCGCCCGTTGCACCCTTGGCGCCAGTCGCACCTGTGGCGCCTGTGGCGCCCGTAGCACCTGCCGGCCCCGTGGCACCTGCCGCGCCAGGGTCGCCGGTCGGACCGGCGGCACCAGTTGCGCCCTTAGGCCCAGTCGCACCAGTCGCACCAGTCGCACCAGTCGCGCCAGTCGCGCCAGTCGCACCAGTCGCGCCCGGTGCGCCCGGATCGCCCTTGGCACCCGCCGCGCCGGTGGCGCCGGTTGCGCCAGTCGTGCCGGGATCGCCCTTGGGACCAGCGACCCCCGTCGCGCCTGTCGGACCTGCGGGACCAAAAGCGCCTGCTGCGCCCGTCGCCCCCGGATCGCCCTTGGGACCAGCGACCCCCGTCGCGCCAGTCGCCCCTGCAGCGCCAGTCGCGCCAGTTGCGCCAGTTGCGCCAGTTGCGCCCTTCGGACCGACCGCGCCGGTGGCGCCGGTCGGACCAGCCGCGCCGGTCGCACCTGCGGCTCCGGTCGCACCTGGATCGCCCTTGGGCCCAGCGACCCCCGTCGCACCTGCGGCCCCGGTGTCGCCCTTATCACCCTTGGGACCCGCGATGCCCGCGTCGCCCTTGGGACCAGCAGCCCCGGCTTGACCCGTCGCGCCAGTCGCCCCTGTGGCACCAGCTGCGCCTGCGTCGCCCTTCGGACCCGCGACACCCGCATCACCCTTCGGACCGGCCGCGCCGGTTGGACCGGCGGGCCCGGTCGCGCCAATCGCACCCGCTGCCCCTACGTCGCCCTTTGGACCAGCGACACCCGCATCACCCTTAGGTCCGGCTGGGCCAGTCGCGCCTACAGATCCAGCAACTCCCATCGCGCCTGCTGGTCCGGCTGCTCCGTTGCAGACGAAATAAGACGAGGTCCCCGCGGTGACGCGCACGCCACCCGTCGGACAGTCAAAGCCCGCGGAGATGCTGACCGCGGTGACGGAACTACCATCAGAGCCCCGGGGACCCGCGACGCCCGCTGGGCCGGTCAGACCGGCGGGGCCCGTCGCGCCGACGGGCCCTTCAGGACCCGCCACACCGGCCGGCCCTTGAGGGCCCGTCGGCCCTGTAGGACCAACGGGGCCCGCGGGGCCATCAATCTCGCCGACCCAACGCCCTTCGGCGTCAATGACGAGGTTGCCTGCGACGGAGACCGTGCGCGGCGTGATATCACCGATCGCGTTGTCCGCGAACAGCGCATAGGGCACCGAACCGAAGGGGAAGCGCGTCAGCTCGACGTCATCGTCGATCCGGAGCCCCAGCCAGAGCTGAGGCGACGCGACCAAGTCTTCGGGGACGAGGGCCTCGACGTCGCCGAGATAGACCGAGAAGTAGCCGTCGCGCAGTTGAACTGCGGTGGCGGCTTCGCGCACCTCAACCCAGAGCGGGTTGACGTCGGTCTGCCCCGCATAGAGCGCGAAGGTCAAGGTCACAGGACCCACAATCGCCTTGCCGTCGAGGTCCGTGAGGACACCCTGAAGCGGAACGACGTACGGAATCTCAGCCTGCGCGCCTAGAGGCGCGAACGTCAAACCAGCCCCGGCGAGGAGGCCCAAGAGCGCTTTTTTCCAAATCTTCATCAGTTCCCCTCAGTCGGTTGCAGATCCATGTTTCTCGGGTTGGCGCCGAGCTCGACGCGATAGTTTGGTCCCGTGACGGGTCCCACGATGGCCGGGCCAACGGTGAGCTTTGCGCGGTAACGGCCGCTCGATACCTCGATGCCGCCCCCTGTAGCGTTGCCCACATAGGGCGTCGGACCGCCACAGTTGACGACGCCGGATGCATCCGAGAAGGACTCGTCCACGGCGCCGTCGCAGTTCTCGTCGCGGCCGTCACAGGCCGTCTCTGGGCTGGCGTAGCCAACCACCGCATCGTAGACGCAGATCGCGATGCCCGACGGCGAGCAGATCACCGCGAGGGTGTCCGCCTGGGCGCCGCAGATCCCCTTGGTGCTGCACACATGCAGCATCGGCGACTTGTCTTCATCGACCGGGCTGTCGTTGGCGTCATACTGGTCCGTGATGCAGTCACCGTCGGCGTCCTCGATCGTGGATTCGACAATATCGGGGACGCCATCGCTGTCCCCATCGGTGGCTGAGAAGTCAGCGCCAAGCTCGTCTCGATCGCTGATGCCATCGCCATCGGTATCGGCGGCGAAGAGGTTACTGCCGAGCGTCGCTTCGAGGCGGTTCGGTACGCCATCGAGGTCCTCGTCGCCACCTGGGTCCACGCATATGCTTGCCGCGCACATGCCCGACTCACACTGCGAGTCAGCACCGCAGCTGGAACCGAGGGGGCGCCGCGCGCCGTCGCCACAGCCCACAAAAACGACAGCCAGCGCCAGGGACGCGCAGAGCCATCGCCCGGTGGCGCTTGATCTCGAACGGGGTCCCCCGCCGGGGCTCAAAAAAAGTGACATCGCGGCGCTCCTCGGACAGTTGGAGCCCCTCGCGGGGCCGTTCGTTAAGGTTTGCATGACCCTATCGAACGGCTACCACTCAAGTCAAGCACGCGAATTTCCGAGACGCAGCGACGATGACCTATCGGATCTCGACGCTACGTCACCGGAGAATCGACGCCACGTTCTTCCTAAGCCGGCCTCAGCGGGCGAGTCTTCGCCGGCGCGCCCCCACCAAGAACAGGCCCGCGAGCAGCGAGAACAAGACCGGGGTGCCGCCCGAACCGCAGCCAGTTCCCGGCTGGGTACCCGTCACGCCACCGTCTCCAGGCTGGGTCGGCGTGGGGCCACCAGGGCAGCCCTCGTCCGCTTGGCCCGAACAGTTATTATCTTGGCTGTCGCCGCACACCTCAGCCGCGCCCGGATTGACGCCCGCCGCCTGGTCGTTGCAGTCGTCGACGGCGCAATAGCCGTCGGCGTCGGCGTCCACGCAGGTCGCGGGCCCCTCTTGACAGAGGCCAAGGCCGTTGATCCCCGTCGCGCTGACGTCGCAAGTCGCGCCGGCGCAATCGGCGTCACTGCGGCAAAACGCCTCGCAGATCCCAGTAGTATCCGCGCCGACGCAGGCCGCGCCATCCAAGCACTCGAGCGTCGCGGCCTCCGGGTTACACGCTTGGCCGAGGCCCCGCCCGGTAGACGGGAAACACGCGGTGCTACCAGATGTGGTCGGCCAACATGTCTCACCGCCGCCACAGTCGCCGCCTACGAGGTTGCAAGGGGTCCCGTCGCCGCCGCCGAGGCAGGTGTCGATCGCGTCGCCGCACTGCGCCACCGCGCAATCCTGAAAGGCCTGCCCGCTGGTGTTGCCGCACTTGGAATCGAAACAATCCGCCATCGCAGAGAGCTGGGTCTGAGCGTCGGCCGTGCCCTTCGCATAACAGGTCGAAAGACACTGATTATCGCTGCCGCAATCACCCATGCATGTGTAAATATCGTCGCAGGACTGCGTGCCGGTCGCGGTCGGCCCGGCGTCGAAGCACAGATCAACTTGAGGACCACAGAATTGGCCTGCGCAGGTCTGAAAGGCCTGTCCGGTCTGCGTCGCGCAGTTGGTTTCGAAGCAAGTCAAGAGGGCCTGGACCGCGCTCAAGCCCTCGGGCGAGGCCGTGGCGAGGCACGCCTGCTGGCACGCGCCATCCGCGCACCCGACGAGGCAGTCGTAGGTCTCCGAGCAAGAACCGACCTGACACACGGCGTTGTTGCAGCTACCGGTGGTGCCGCAAGCGCTGGCGCAGGCGCAGATCGACGTGTCCTGGCGGCAGTCCGGGGGCGGCGCGCCCATCTGCTGCCGGATCCAGGCACCAAAAGCGTCGGTGCGCGTGTTGATGCTGTCTGTCTTGCAGGGGTCGCAGTTGAAGCCGCTACACCCTGCCCCGGCGCTTGTAAGGCCCACGACCTTCGTCGCGCCGCCAATGGTCAAAAAGGCCGGCCCGCCCGAATCGCCAAAGCAGGTGCCCGACCCCGCGTAGGCCGTCAGAAAGCTCTGGGTATAGATCGCCGAGATCGCCATTGACGTCGAGCGCTTGAGCCCACCTCCCCGCTCGGTGAGGCCATCGTCGACGCCGAAGCCGACGTAAAGAGCGCTCTGGCCGCGGTAAGGTCCGAGATTGGACTCATTGAAACTATAGGGGTTCACGCCGGAGACGTTTGAGCTCAACTTGACGAGGGCGATGTCGTTCTCGAGACGGTCGGCGTCGTATTGTGGGTGGACCACAAACCTTTCTGCAGGATAAAAAGCCCCATTGCTTGGAGCTGCGCCGTTTTGAAGGGGCCGCGCGTCGTTGCCGACATAGAAGGCGGTCTCAGAGGCATTCGCATCGACCAGACAGTGCGCCGCCGTGATCACCCAGCTCGGGGCGATGAGCGTGGCCGTGCAGAAAGACCCGCCGTATTGAAAGCCGGATTTGAACGTCAACGCACCGACAGCGGGATAGCCGGTCTCGGTCGAGCCGTTTACAATCGGTGCCGTCTGGGTGGCGATTGCGGCGCCCGCTTGCGAGGTCCCCTCGTTGCCAACATCCTGACATGCGGGCGCAAAGCCGACCACAAAGGCGAGCGCCAGCGCGCGACAGACGTAGGGGCGAAAACGGTGCATCGACGAACCTCCGGAGACGGGATCGCTGTGAGCCGCAGGATAGACTGAGCCCCAGCATTGCTGAGTTGCGTTAACGCGGCCAAGGCCCGGGCGCAACTTTGACGTGGCTCGGTTCACGATTCCGAACCCGCCGCGAGGCGCGCTGCGCGGTCAAAAGTCGCCGTCGGTCTCGGGCGGCACGTTGGCTGGTAGGACCGCGTCGAGGGCGCGAAAGCTTGCGAGCAAGCTATCCATCGCGGTCGTGAAGTCCGGGTCCGTGTCGCTCGCGACGATGATGAAGAGGGCCAAGAGCCCATTCCACGCGATGCCCACGGCCTGCCAGGCGTCGCCGGCAGTCCCAGTAAAGTCCGCGCGGCCCCAGGTCAGGCCCTCGGCCTCGGCGACGGTGATGTCGGCGGGGCTCAAGCTGCGGCCGACGGTCGCGGCGAAGCGGGTGATCCCACCGACGAGCGCGTCCGTCGCCGAGTCGGGCTCGGGGCCAAAGACGCTGAGCCATGCGCGCGCGGCCTCTCGCTCGTCCGGGCGTGGCGCAGCTGTGTCGGGGGTGACGCGGCGCCGGGGCACAAACTCGGCCGCGTGCTCTCGGTCGCTGACCGCGATCTCGGCAGGCAGCTGCAACTGAAACAGATCAGCCCAGGTCCAAGCCTCAGACGATGATTCACCGACGGTCACGGGTCTCTCCTTGGCTGTCGCCACGCGGCGAAATACGTTCGATTCAAAGCGATGCCAAGGCGACACGGACGTTGTAGGCCCCTGCCCCCACCGATTCGGTGAAGGCGATGGCGAGGCGACCGTCGCGTACGACGATGGCGGGACGGTAAGCCGCGGTGAACTTGCCATTGGCCAAGGTGATCGGCGCGTCGACAAGGACCCCGTCGGCAACGATCCCGAAGCGTAGATCGCGGTTGGTTCCGGCGGCCGACCGGGTCCAGACGACGGCGTAGCGCCCTGGGCCGATGGCCGCGATCGCCGCGCCAGCCGCGCTTGAGTCCACGACAGGCAACGTTACATTTTTAAACCCCTCGCCCTTTTGGCTCCAAGCGAGGCGCATGCCGGTGGCACCATTGGCGGCGATGAGCACGGAACCACCGCTCGCGGCCACAACTGGCCCACCAGCCGGCCGCGCGAAGATGTCATCAAGGGCGACCGCATTCGCGGCCACGCCCGCGGCACCGAAGCGTCGCACCATGATGCCGCTCTCGGCCTCGGCCGTCGGGGTGTCCTCCCAGGCCAGCCAAACGTCGTCGGCGTCGGTCGCGACGGCTGGAAAGAGTTGACCTCCAAGCTCGCGCTCAAGCCCAACCAGGGGTTCCCCCGAGATGAGGCCGCCGCCGTCATAGCGTTGCGCGAAGGCCTCAAAGCCAGCGCCCGTGCCGGCCCGCACACCGCCGACGACGAAGCCCCCGTTCGACGCACACGCGAGGGAGGCCAGCCAGTGATTCCCCTCGCGACCTGTCTCTACAAGCGATTCGGTGCTGGTCGTGGGGCTAAGATCCGCGTCAAAGCGCCGAGTGTAGATGCCCAGGTTATTCGTGCCCCCGTTCTGTAGGTCGGCCGACCAGACGCCGATGAACCCAGCGTTGGGCCCGTCCGAAGGGGCCAGGTTGCATAGACGGGGTTCGTTGCGGAGCCCCGTCTCAATGGACGTCAACATATCTGGCCCCGTGACAGCGACGGGGGTGCGCGCCATCTCAAAGAGCCCGCCCATGATCCCTGAGACGTCCCCGACGCGACCGGTCCAAACCACCGCTAGGCGCCCTGCCCCGTCCCACGCGAGCGCTGGCTGCACGGCGATGGTCCCGAACCCCTCGTTGGGCGTCAGCAAGAGCCAGCTCTGGATGGGGGGGAGCTGGAATGTGTCGGCCCCCGTGTCGCGGACGTCGCTGGGGAGGAGCGAGTCCGCAAGCACGGCGTCAGTGTCCCCCGTGGAGACGTCGAGGACGACCGCAGCGTCGGACGGCGCGGGCGTGGGCCCGTCACCGCCACAGCCTGCGAGGGGGAACAGGGCCGACATGACAGCAGCGCGAAGATATGTTTTCATGGCGGCGACTCCTTGGATCGTGTGCCTTTTCCAACGTAGAGCGCCTCGAATCAAGGACGAATCGCCACACCACCCGCCCCGGCGCCCTAAATGTGGGCCCGGGGTCGGCGAAGGCCTTTCCCGGGCCGGTCATCGCGCGGAGGGTGCGTCGGTCTCGTCCGACGGCCCCCGCCAGGAGTCCTCATGAGTGATCAAACCTCTTATCTTTGTGGACTTTGCGGCATCGAGCTGGCCCTCGGGACGGTCGTCTGTCCCGCCTGCAGCGGCGTCCAGGAGCCTGCCTTCGCGGCGTCCTCGACCGCCGGCACGATCACAACGCCGATGCGTACGGTGCCCGGACGCCCGCCCCCGCGGCCGCCAAGCCAGCCCCTCATTCCTCAGCAACGCCCCCAGCCCGTGCCGCCTCGAACGAGCGCCGTCGAGGTCCGGAAACGAAAGACGACCGAGAAGGCCGTCGTCGAGTCGCCCGGCACGGGTAGCGGCGTGGCGCGGCCGGACGCGGACACCGTGGTCGACCTTAAGGCCCTCGATCTCTCCACGCGCCCCCCGGCCGGACCCGCGGTGGTCTTCGAAGACACGGCCTCCCGCATCCCGACCGTGCGAGACCGTGGGGCGCAGCCCGACGCCGTGACCATCATGAGCGACCGGAACACGCGCTCTGAGCGACCCACCACCGAAGAGCCGGTCGCGCCCGCCACGCCAAGTCAGGCGGGCAAGCAGACCGCGGTCGTCGCGCCGCACATCGACAGCCCAAGCCAGATCGGCCAGCTCTATGCCGACGGCGTGGGCGCGCGCGGCGAGGTCGATGGCGCTCAACGCACCGTGAGCCTACCGTATAAATCGACCGAGGTGACCTTCCGCATTGGACGCTACGACCTCCTAAACGAGCTCGGCCGCGGCGGCATGGGCGTCGTCTACCGCGCCTATTCGCTGCATCTCGAGCGCTTCTGCGCCATCAAGCTGATGACGGCCGGCATGCACGCCGGCGAGGTCGCGACCATCCGCTTCCAGAACGAGGCGCGCATCGCGAGCTGCCTCAAACACCCAAATATCGTGTCGATCTTTGACTCCGGCGTCGACGACAGCGGGCGCCTCTACTTCGTGATGGAGTTCGTCGAGGGGATGGACCTCGCCAGCTTCGCCGCCCAGAGCCAAGACCTGGCGGCGATCGTCCAGACCATCATCAGGTCGGCCCGCGGCCTGCAGTACGCGCACGAGCGCGGCGTCGTCCACCGCGACATCAAGCCGGACAATATCCTCGTCGACAGCGCCGGCATCCCCCACATCACGGACTTCGGGATCGCGCGCCGCGAGGCCGACGTCGGGCTGACCCAAGACGGGTCGGCGATGGGCACGCCCGCCTACATGTCACCCGAACAGGCCAACGGCGAGATCGCGACCATTGGACCTGCAACCGATATCTACTCCCTGGGCGGGACCCTCTATCACGCGCTCACGGGACAGGCCCCCTTCCTTGGCGACAGCCCGCTGGCCATCATGGTCGATGTCGTCACCAGCGATCCCGCAAAGCCGTCAGTCGTCGCGCGCGAACTCGGTCGAATCCCGGTCCCGGCGGACCTCGAGACCATCTGCTTAAAGGCCCTCGAAAAAGAGGCATCGGCCCGCTACGCGACGATGGACGCCTTCGCCGACGACCTGACGGCCTTCCTTGAGGACCGCCCTATCGCCGCGCGCCCGACTGGCGGGACGGAGAGGCTGCGAAAGCTCATCCGCCGCAATAAGTCCGCCTTTGTCGGCGCGACCCTCATCGGTGTGACGCTGATGGTACTGACCATCGCCTTTGGGGCGGTGCTCATCTTCAACGTCGAGAGGACCAGCGAGTCCCTGACCCTCTTGGACACCGAGGCGGGCGAAGACCAGGCGACGACCCTTCACAAAGCCATTATTACCAATATGTTACAGGGACGCGCTGACGTCGTGCGCGAGCTGGTCAAGGCCCTCCGGGAAGACGAGACCCTGGCGTCCATCGAGGTCGTGAGGCCAGACCGGACCTACGCCTACACCGACCGGAGCACGCGCCTGCGCGTCGAAAGACGGATCAACGACGCCAGCATCATGGGCCCAGTCTTGGCCGAGAGGCCGGAGTTCGTCGCAAAAATCGAGGACCTCAAAAGGGTTGGCTTCGGGGCCATCGACGACAACTTCGTGGAAGACGGGGGAACATTTGAGTTCGACCCGGCTGATTGGAAGGCCATCTTGGCGAAACCCGGCATCACGACGCGCGTCGAGGAGATCGACGGGAAGTCGGTCTTATCGGTCTTCAAACCAATCAAGAACAGCGCCAAGTGCACGACCTGCCACGGAGCTATCGACGACGGCGGCTATGACGAGAACTCGGTGCGTGCCGTCCTCGTGGTCCGTCGCTCGCAAGATGGCCTGCAAGCACAGATCAGCCGCAACCGGGTCGACACCATCACGATCGGCGTCGCGACCGCCGCGCTCCTCTTCTTCTTAGCCTTTGTCTTTGTGCGTCTGACGGGGATCGGCGTGCCGAAGCGGCGCTTCTCGTCAGACAGCTAGCATCCTTGCTATAGCGACCATATCGTCATCGCCGACACCCAAGTCAGGATCGCGGCGATGATCGAGATGACGAAGCCGGAGCGCAACATGTCGCGGATCTCAACCTCGCCCGAGTAGTAGGCGATGGCGTTCGGCGGGGTCGAGACGGGCAAGAGCATGCTGGTCGAGGTCGCCATCGCGACGGCGACGACCAGCGGTGTGGCCGAACCGAGAGACTCCGGTGGGATCGACAGAGCCAGCGGCATCAACATGTTAGCGGTGGCCGTATTGCTCATGAAGGTCGTCAGCGTCGCGGCCAGGACCACGAAGAGGGCGACGGCCACGCCGATACTGAGGCTAGCGAGGTTGAGTTGGGCCCCCACCCAGTCGGCGAGACCGGTGATCTGGACGCCGAGCCCCAGCGCGAGGCCACCGCCGACGAGGAAGAGCACGTCCCAGTTCAGGCCGCGGAAGTCGCGGGCGTCGAGGAGCTTCGTCGCTAGCAGCGCGATCGCGGCTAGGAGGGCCACGGCCCCGCTGGAGAGGCCCGTGAGGCCGCCGGTGAGCCACAGCGCGATCGACACCAAGAAGACCGTCATGGTCGCGCGAGGCTTCCAGCCGGCCGGAAATACGGTCGAGAACTGGGACTCGGAGGCACCGGTCCCCTCCTCGCCCGGGCGGCCGGGGACGACAAAGGACATCGTCTCGGGCGGCGGATACATACGGAGCAGCAAACGCCAGAGGATAAAGAGCAGCACGATGAGGACCGGCATCGATGAGCCTATCCAGGTCAGAAAGCCAATGCCCTCGCCGCGGGCGTCCAAGAGAGACACCGCGATAGCGTTCGGAGGGGTGCCGATCGGGGTCCCTAAGCCGCCGAGGTTACAGGCGAATGGCACGCCGAGAAAGAGGGCCTTACGAAAGGTGCCGCTGTCCGGGGGCAGCTGGCGGACGAGGGCGACGACCAAGATCAGCATCATGGCTGTCGTCGCGGTGTTGCTCATCCACATCGACAGGAAGGCCGAGGCGACCATCAGCGCCAGCAGGACCCGGTCGGGGCGCCCACCCGAGAGGCGCAAGAGGCGGGCGGCGAACCAGAGATCGAGGCGATGGCGGGTGGCGGCCTGCGCGAGCAGGAGCCCGCCTAAGAAGAGCAGCGTCACGTTGGAAAAGAAGGGGCTCATAAAGGCCCCCTCGCCCACTGGGACGCCGTTATCGACCAGGACCGGCACTAGTAAGATCATCTCAAATGCGAGGATTATCAACGAGGTCACGAACAGCGGCACGAGCTCGGTCATCCACAGCACGGCCGCGATACCGAAGAGGGACAGCGCATAGCGCCCCGGCTCGGACAGGCCAACGGGTGGGAAGACGACGGGGACGAGGGCCGCGGCGATCAGCGCGACGATCGCGATGATGACCCGCGCGCGGCCCGTCCGAAGACGCGCACGTAGCGCGCGAATCTCACGCCATCCGGGGACTTGACTGAGGTCGAGGTTCAAAACGGTGAGGGCTCCTAGAGGTCGGCGCACGCTACTTGGCCAGCGGGCTTCATCCCACCGAAATCGACCAGGCGCGGCGATAGCCCTTGTGGACGCGGCGCGCTATGCTCTGGGCTCAAGCCGGAGGTCGTCGCTATGGATTCCGAGATCATTCGCCGCGAGCGCTGTCCCAAATGCAAGGGCGAGGCTTTCAAGAACAACTTCTTACTGACCCCTGGCCACCACGCGCGGGTCTTCGTCGAGTGCGCCGCCTGCGGGGCCTTCGTCGCCCGCTACATCCTGCACGCCTACGTCGACCCGAACTTCGACCTCACGGCCTCGCTCAATCGCCTGAGACACATGACCAACGACGAGTCGCCGCGGGCTGTCGTCGACGAGATGGCGATTCACCAGCGCCGCGCCCGCGAACAATTCACGGACATGGTCACCCGCCTCGACAAGGCTGTCCCATCCCCCGAGATGGACCGGCCTCTCATCGAGATTATCCGCAGCGTCGGGACCCTCGAGGACGAGTAGCTCGATAAATGCAACTGCAAACACAACGAGTACACCCATGAAGCTCTACCACTACGCCGGCTGTAGCACCTGCCGGAAGGCGCGCTCTTGGCTTACGGCCGCGGGACATGGGGCGACCCTCATTGACCTGGTCGAAACCCCGCCAGACGCGGCGACGCTAAAGGATCTGCACGCACGTTCGGGCCTGCCCCTACAGAAGTTCTTTAATACATCCGGTCAGTCCTACCGTGATGGCGGCTTCAGCGCCCGCATCGGATCGATGACCGACGCCGAGAAGTTCGAGGCGCTGGCCGCCGACGGCAAGCTAGTTAAGCGGCCTCTCCTCGACGCCGGAAACGTGGTCCTAGTCGGCTTCTCTGAGGTGGTTTGGGGCGAGGCCCTCAGCGGCTCGTAGAAAGAAATAGACCTCAAAGACTTGTTTGGCTCGACATCGCTGTTTGCCGTTCGCTCGCCTGGTCACGGGCCTATGGGACCACTTTTTTAAGTTTAACCTCAAACGTCTTGTCAAGTGGGGGGCAGTCATCCGACGCGCGGCCCCACTGAGCCACGGTGTCGCCGCCCCAAAGCGCACCGTCGGGTCCAAGAAAGCTCGCCTCGATGACGTACTTCGCTGGGTGGACCGGGAACGGTTCATTGGGCACGTCCCACCTGCAGGACATCATTATGGTTCCATTCGGTCCACAAAGCGCGCTGGGGCCGCCGCTCGATCCGACCACGCACTCTTTCCAGTCGGCGACGTCTTGGCGGCGTGTTCGGACGACGACCTCCTGCGCCTCCGAAGGCTCGATGGCGGCGTCGCAATGCAACGTCACGCTGAAACCGGTCGCGAGCGCCGTGGGACATTCGACCCCCGAGTCGCAAGCAGCAATTCCTGCACCGAAGGTGAGCCCAAGCGCGATCCGGCCCAGAAGCCCAAAAGACGTCCCATAAAAGATGCTATTCATAGCATAACTCCAGCCAATCGCCCAGCAGCGGGCCACCCATGTCTATACATTCAGTCGCAGGCTTTCAACTCTATCTCGGATTTCACGAGGGCGTCGAACACCATCTCGTCGCGGCGCTTCAGTTGGTCGGTAGTCAGCCAGCCGCCTAGGGGGGTCGTTCACGTGCGGATCGGCGCCTGCCGGAGTAGATAACGATCCGCGCGATTCGGGAACGACACCGCGGATTTTTCATGTTCCCCTTCGGTCGTGAGGATGGACCCCCGAGTTGCCGAAAATGCTCGCCTACGCGCGAGCCCCTGCCGACCCCTTGGCCGAAGCCTCCGAGTAGCCCGGAGCCCCTGCCTACCCCTCGGCCGAGGTCTCCGAGTAGCCCCGAGCCCCTACCTGCGCCTTGGCCGAGGGCAAGGTGGTAACCCCGAGCCCATCCCACCTCGTCGTCCAGTGAGGTTCGAGTAACCCCGAGCCCCTGCCTACCCCTCGGCCACTAAAACGAAGAGGCCGGGAACCCCCTCGGCGTTCCCGACCCCCTCAACGTCGCGGTCACCGCACGACCGTCATCCAGCCGCGAGTGGCCCATCTGCAGGGGCATCCACAACATCCACAACCGGCGCCTCGCTGGCGCCCGGGCTCTTGGCGCGCGCGTCCGCCAGCCGAATGACCTCGTCCGCGTAGCCAAAGAGCGCCGCCTCGACCTCCGCGTCGAGGCCGGTCTCGGCCTCGACCTCGCGACGGACGTTGGTCCGAAGGTCGCCCAAGAGCCCCATGAGCCGCCCCCGAAGCGCAGGTGCCGCGCCCCGAGACCCAGCGCCGCTGACCTCGTCGGCCCGCGACGACAGCGACTCTCCGAGGGCCCGGCCCGCCTCCAGATATGCCTCGACCCAGGCCAGCAATGTGCCTCCATCCGGCGTCGGGACTGCCTCAAGTACCTCGCGATTGTCGGCCACCTTTGCCTGCCGGTCCGCGGCCCGCTGCACTTCCTGCGCGTAGGGCGCGACCGACTCGCGCGAAATAGGCCCAAAGCCCTTGTCGAGGAAGTCCGCCGCAGCCGACATCGCCGGCGTCTTGTCGGGCGCCCCGCGCATCACATCCCGCAGCCCAAAGATGGACCGCAGCCACCCGTCATGGCGCGCATCCGCCGCCGCCAACAGATCCGCCATCGGCACCCCACGCAGCGCGGCCGGCAACGCGTTGTACTCGGCCACCGCCTTACCGAGCAAGGTCCGAAAGACCGGCCCGACCGCCACGCGCCCGAGGGCCTCACCCCGCCGCTCTAGAAGGTCCTCTGCCACTTGAACGAGCTCTGCCAGTGAAAGTTTTTGCATGACACATATCTCCTTGCATCTCGTCGTTATTGACATATTTTTTTGGAAAGCGCCCGGCGAACCGGGCTTGTTGATATTACGAAACAGGCTTCGGACGTCAAGCTGGGGGCCGAAGAAAAGTCAGGTCTCGGGCAGGCTTCGCGCGATACCCCCTTGTGTTGCCGGCGTCGAAGACAGCTCTAAGGTCGAGGTGATCGACGAGGTCACGGGCGTGAAGGGCTTCCTTGAAGCAGGCACTGCAGATACTCTGTCTTGTCCTCGGGGGCCAAGAGGACGAGCGTCGGGATCTAGGGCGGTCGCAAAGTCGGCGGTGAAGAAAGAGCCGATGTAGGGGAGGGTCTTGTGCCCTCCCAAGCTTTTCCACGTATATTCCGATGATTGCGGCCGAAAGCCGGGGGCGGGCACAAGGCCCGCCCCTACAAGGGCATCTCTTTGAGCGATACGCCTATTCACGGAGCCGCTACTTTGCGACCGGCCTGCGTCGGCGGAGTACCGCTTCCTGTGCCTCGTGGCCGAGCTTGACCGGCGCCAGGTGTGGGCGGCCCATGGCCTGCGCAGCGCCGCGCTCTTGGTTGGCATGGCGTTG
>Ga0209702_10004393_pt1 | contig 20506 bp, 16 predicted proteins | sample FRY01_FD_187210 | JGI IMG/M metagenome (GOLD analysis project Ga0209702, IMG submission 187210) | Freshwater microbial communities from Lake Fryxell liftoff mats and glacier meltwater in Antarctica - FRY-01 (SPAdes) (version 2) | ecosystem: Environmental > Aquatic > Freshwater > Ice > Glacier... | reverse complement strand
TACTGGCACTACATTCTCAACTATTTCAACCACCGCATTTCCAGTGGCTTCGTTGAAGGACTCAACAATAAACTCAAGACCATCAAGCGCCGCTGTTACGGTATCAAAAAGGTCTCCACACTTTTTCGCCGTATTTGGCTTGATCTGCAAGGACGCAGATACTTTTTCTTGTCAACCCCCTGAGTTCCTGTTGAACCGTCACCCCTTCACCCCTTCACCCTGTCACCTTGTCATCTGGAGGCTTTGCCATGATCAACTTCCCACGTTCGACCTTTACCTGGAAATCCAATCCATGGTATCCCGATCCCTACTACCGTTATACCGGTGGCTTTGTCGGGCAGCCGGGGCAATCGTACCACGTGCGTTTTAACATCGAGGCCAGTTGCACCATCCAGGATGAGGCCACGGGCCAGCGCACCGAACTCTTTGTCAGCGCACCCTGTCGCACGGAATATACCATTGCCAAACGCAACCTCTTTCAGGTGCCCAGTGGTGAGTTCCGCTTCCCCTTTAGCCGTCAATACCGGCTGGGATTGGCGAAACGACCGAGCACTGAACAGGAAGAGGTCTCGGTCGCCCCGCTCAGCGAAGCCTTTGCCGAGCATCGCATTGATCTACGCAGCTTTGCCAATGTCACCGAACTGACGGATGTGCGCCAGATCGCGGCGGCCACGCTCAACAACGATCTACTCAACGCCATCTCCAGCTATCGCGACGCAGCGCGCGGGCTGACGGTTGCCGTCGAATATCCAGTTAACTTGATCAACCTCAACGTGCCGGCACCCAGAGGGCACTCGGAGTTTCAAGTTTGCACCGGTCCTGTGATCGTACCCGATCTGGCCACCTGGGATGGTGTCGAAGTCAAGCGGGTCTTTCTGGCCCATGTCGCCATCACCGCCTTTGACCATGTTGAGTTTATTTTGCAGCGCGAGGTCGAGGCTGCACCGGAAGAACGCGTCTGGCTCGACAAACCACGCGGGCGCGACCGCTGGGAATTGCTCGACCCCAACAAACGCCCTCCCAACTACCCACCTGCTCGCCCGAAGCCGACGGTCTACAATGAAATCTGGGAGTTGGCGGCGACGAATGTGGTCTTACGCGCAGAGAATATAGGATAAGACGATGTCAACTTACAAAGCAGTCATCGTCGGACTCACCGGCATCGGGGCACGGCGACCCAGCGAACCGGGGGCGTTGCCCATCTACGGCACGATGCCCCGCTCCCACGCCGCGGCCTATCATCGCCACCCGCAGGCCGAAGTGGTGGCCGTCTGTGACATTCGGCAGGAGGCGCTGGATGGCTTCCAGCGCGAATGGGCCGACGTCTGGCCCAACGTGCGTTGCTATACGGACTATCGGGCTATGTTGGCGCAGGAGAAGCCCGACCTGGTCAGCGTCTGCACGCCGGATCATCTGCACGCCGACATTACGGTTGACGCCGCCAATGGGGGGGCCAAGGCGATCTTGTGCGAAAAGCCGATTGCCACCACGCTGACCGATGCTGACCGCATGATTGCCGCGGCCGAGGCGAACAAGGTTCTGCTCTCGATTGAGCATACGCGGCGTTGGTCGCCTATCTTTCTCAAAGCGCGGGAATTGATCCGCAGTGGCGACTTTGGTCCTTTGCGCGGCATCACGGCCAATATGTACAGCCTGCGCTCCATGCTCTTTCGCAACGGCACCCATTTGATGGATATGATCTGCTTCTTTGCCGACTCCGACCCGGCCTGGGTCTTTGCCGAGTTGGAAGAAGGCTTTGCGCATTTCACCGAATACAAGAGTGATGGCGGTCATGACCCGAAGACCGACCCGGCGGCTTCGGCCTACATCCACTTTGCCAATGGCGTACGCGCCTATTACAACAGCCTCAAGATCACCATGCCCGGCTCGCAATTTGAACTGGTCTGCGACAAAGCGCGCATCGAAGTTTCCGACCGTGGCTTGACAGTCATCCAGGGTGTCACCTATATGGAGTGGGCCAGAGCCACCTTGCCGGTTGATGATTACATGTACACCTATCAACTGGCTGCGCTGGCTGAGTTGATTCAACGGTTGGAGCAGGGCGGGGAGTTGATTTCGCCGGCCCGCGAGGCGCGCAAGACGTTGGAAATCATGTTGGCCATGCTCAAATCGCATGAACTGGGCAACGTGCGCGTCAATTTTCCGTTACAGTCATAGGCACGAGGTAGAACAATGGGTGACACAGGTAAACGTCTGCTGGTCGATGCGGCGGGCAAGGTCTATATCGAGGAATTTGAACTGCCCACGCCAGGGCCGGGGCAGATTTTGGTGCGCATAACCACCACCCAGGTGAGCGCGGGCAGCGAGATGAATGTTGTGCGGCGGCGGCGACAGGCCACACCTGAAGAACGCAGTACATTTGCGCCGCAAAGCATTGGCTACACCGCAATCGGTCAGGTGGCGACCGTCGCTGCCGATATCACCAATTTCGCTGTGGGCGACCGTGTGCTGTGCAGCGGCAACCATGCCAGTCACTGGCTGGTGACACCGGCCGAAGCGCTCAGCCCGGTTGGCATTCCCCAGCAATTCACCATCGAAAAGATCCCGTCTGGGCTTAGCGATATCGAGGCGGCCTTTTCCGTGTTGGGTGACATCGCCCTGCATGGTGTGCGCCTGGCGCAATTGCAGATCGGCGAGTCGGTGGCGGTCTATGGGCTGGGGGTGATCGGGCAACTGACGGTGCAATTGTGTCGGCTTTCCGGTGCGCATCCGATTATCGGCGTCGATCCCTTCGCCGAACGGCTGACCCAAGCCGAAGCGCTGGGTGCCAGCCACCTGCTCAACGTGAGCGACGGCAAGCTGGTCGAGCGCATCCAGCAGATTACGACCCACCCGTGGCGCTGGCGCGGGTCGCTGCCGGGCATGGAGCCGGGCAGCGGCGCGGATGTACAAATCCACTGCACTTCCGACATCAGCAACTACCCAACGCTGATCAAAGCTGCTGCCGACCGGGGACGCATTATCCTGGTGGGCGCTACAGCGGGCAGTGTGCCGATTGAGTCCAATGAACTCTTCCGCCGCGAGCTAACCATCCGCGGCTCGTACCAGACGGGCATGACGGATCCCCACCCCTACTGGCCCTGGTCACGGCCACGCAACCGCCAGGTCTTCCATGACCTGGTACTGCGCGGGCAACTGACGGTCAAGCCGCTGGTCAGCCATGTTGTTCCCTACACCGATGCCCCTGCGCTCTACGAGCTGATGATGAACGGCGGCGCGGGGTGGATGGGAATCTGTTTTACCTGGTAACTACTCAGGCCAGGTGAAGAAACCGAGTTTTTGTTCGTCAAATTAGCGTCTCTTGTAGGTGAAAAACTCGGTTTCTGGCTGAGTGGTTACTCGAATTGTCTGAACACCTGGCATTTTTTGTCCGCTACAAAGTGACAGTAAAGTGACTGTGATATTCGGAAGCAGCTGCCTTGCGGAAATCACAGTCAGTTGAACACCGTAGTGTCCAAAAAAGCCGGGTTGTATACAGAACGTTGTCCACAAAACAACGTAACCGAAGAGTGGTGGGTTTCGTGCTATATTTTCAAGACAAGGAGAAAAGGGCGATGTCGCATTACCGAAGAGTGGTTCGTTTCGTTTCGCATTTTCAAGACAAGGAGAAAACGATGATGGATCGACAGAAGTTGGTGGGGGCCGTTGCCCTCATCGTCATTGCATTGCTCGTAGCCGGCTGTGTCGGCGCAGCACCACCCACAGTGAAGACGGACGCAGCCCCAGCCGTTGAAGCAACCACTGCGCCAGCCCAGGAAGCCGCTGCACCTGCTGATCTCTGGTACAACCCGGATGATCTGGGCGAGACCTGGTACAACATTTGTGAAGAGACCCCGCCGCAGCAAGGGGGCACAGTAACCTCCAATCAGGCGGCGGAGGCGTTGGCCGGTGGTGCCAACTGGTTCTCCTTCGCCGCCAAGGATCAGTACATGTGGAACCAATTGTTCGATCAGGATGTGGATGGCGAAACGATCCACCCCGACCTGGCCACGGATTGGACAGCGTCGGACGACGGGTTGGTCTATACCTTCCATCTGCGTAACGATGTCAAATTCACTGACGGCGTGCAATTGACTGCCAACGATGTCAAGTGGACGATCGAAGCCTTTTTGCATCCCGACAGCGCCATTCCCTTTGGGCGCACATTGAGCCTGGATGCCATCAAAGGTGCTGATGAGTTTATTGCCGGCAGCGCCCAGGAGGTGGAAGGCGTCAAGGTGGTAGACGACTACACCGTGGAGATCACCCTGGCCCATCCGCAGAGCAACTTCCTTGACAAGGTGCGTGGTCTCAACATCCACCCCAAGCATATCTTGGAAGGTATCGCCTACAAAGATCTGCTCACGTCGGAATATGCCAAGACCAAGCCCATCGGCTCTGGCCCCTTTAAGCTGGGTGAATTTGTGCCCGAACAGTACTACATCCTGGAGGCCAACGAGGATTATTATGCCGGGCGCCCCTATCTCGATCAGATCATCATGCGCATTGGGCTAAGAGGCGCGACCGCGATCGCGGCCCTCGAAGCCGACGAAATTCAGATCGCCGGTACGGTCACGCCAGACGATTACATCCGGCTCAAGGATAACCCGAACATCGCCATGGTGGGTGGTGCGCTGGGCGGTGGGCTTTCGGTATTCCCCAACCTGACCAGGCCGCCCTTCGACAACCTGAAGGTGCGCGAAGCCTTTATGTATGCGCTGGATCGGGAAGCGATTGTTGAGGCCTATTATAATGGCGGCGAACTGGCCCAAGTGCTTCATTCTGATCTCGTCGGCCCGCTCGCCAGCCCGAATATCAAGAAGTTCGCCTATGACCCCGAAAAGGCCAAGGCCTTGCTGGTCGAAGCCGGTTGGGATGCCGACTACGAAGTGCAGTTCCTCTCCTATTACCAGAGTGACTTTGACAAGCGTGTGCAGGCCGCCATGCAGCAATATTGGTCAGACGCTGGCATTAAGGTCAACCTGGTCTATCTGGATGGCCCTACCTGGGTGCAGCGCGTCTATTCCGATCTGGACTTTGACCTCTCCTACGGCTGCTGCGGCTGGGTCGACCCGGCGGCCTTGAGCGAAGTCTCATGCGACACTTTCTATCCGGCCGGCTACAACGTCAGCCACTACTGCAACGCGGAGTTTGATGAATTGGTCAAGACAGCTACTGCCGAGGCCGAGGCGACCAAACGTAGCGAGATGTTTAATAAAGCGGAAGAGATGTTTGTCTCAGACTTGGGTTACATGACCATGTTCTGGCCGTTGCGCTACCATGCCATTAGCAGCAAGGTATGCGGCTACAACAACCACCAGATCTCCGAACCCTGGACAGAGATGTATCCGAACAAGTGGTATTTGGGGCAGTAAAAAGATGACAAGGTGAGGGGGTGACAAGCTGATGCATCAGCTTGTCACCCCCTCACCTTCGCAGCCGCGTCAAAGTAAAGTCCCCGGCACTTCAGAAAGTGCCGGGGACTTTACCGACCGCTCCAACTCATTTTGAACACACCCAAATCAAACGGAGCTACTATGACCAAAATACGCGTCGGGATTGTGGGCGCTGGGCCGATTGGGGGGCTGGGACGGCGTGAGAGTTCGCACGCGGCGGCCTATCGGCGTTGCGAGGATGCCGAGTTGGTAGCGATTGCCGACATCAACCCAGCTCGCCTTCAGCAATTTGGCGATGAGTGGGAGATCGCAGCGGAACAACGCTATGCCACAGCGGCGGAGATGTACAGCCGCGCTGGGCTGGATATTGTCAGCGTGGCGACCCACAACCTCTATCATCACCAACCGGTGATCGAAGCCGCCGAAGCGGGCATCAAGATCATCATGGTCGAAAAGCCCATCGCCATCAGCGTCGAGTGGGCGCGCAAAATGATCGACGCTTGTGACCGCCGGGGCTGCCGGTTGATCGTCGAGCATACACGGCGCTTTTTACCCCACTTCCGCAAGCTGCGCCAGATAATCGCCGACGGCGCGGTAGGGCGGATCAAGACCGTAAGTGTAGAGGGCTGCCGACCCCTGCTGCACAACGGCACCCACAACGTCGATCTGGCCTTCTATCTGAGCGGCGCTGAACCCCAACGGGTGAGCGGCTTTCTCAACACAGAGGAGGTGGCCGATCCCGGCGGCGGCGGCGTGATCACCTGTAGCAACGGCGTGCGCATCTTTGTCAACTGTGTGGCCGAGCGCCGCGAATGGTTTGATCAGGTGATCATTACCGGCACAGATGGGCGGCTGCAGTGGAGCGAACGCACCAGCGAGTGGATCTATGCTCCCTTGGTCGATAGGCCAGGTGCGCCCTACAACGCCCATTACCAACTGCAATCGATCCCGGAAATGCCTACCAACTTTGAATCCGCCGGCTTCTTCTACTGGGCCGCACGGGAAAGCATCGACTGCTTGATGGAAGATCGCGAGAGCATCTCCACCGGGCGTGATGGTCTCAAGGCGTTGGAAGCGATCACGGCCATGCACATTTCGCACCAAACTGGGGCCTGGGTGTCCACACCCTTGACGAGTGGGCTGGACCATTTTGAAATCCGTTCAACGGGAAAGTGAACTATGAACCGTTACATTCTCCGTCGTCTCTTGCAGGCGCTGCCGGTCTTGCTGGGGATTACGATTGTGACCTTCACCTTTATCGAACTGGCACCGGGCGATGCCGTTATGGCCATGATCCTCGCCGATATGCAAAGTGGCGGCCGGGTGGTGCAGATTGATGTGGAGGCCATGCGCAAACAATTTGGCCTGGATCAACCGCCGCCCGTGCGCTATGTGCGCTGGTTGGGCGAGTTGCTGCAAGGCAACATGGGGGTGCGCATCCGCAGCAAAATCCCCGTAGTCACCGAGATAGGTCTGCGTTTACCCGCCACCCTGGAGTTGATGGGCTTTGCGCTGCTGATTGCAATTGTAGTTGGCATTCCCCTGGGCATCATCTCGGCGGTGCGCCAATATTCGTGGCTCGATTATTTTCTGACCGCGGGCACCTTTTTGGGCGTGGCCATCCCCTCCTTTTTTGCTGCAATTGCGGCCATTTATATCTTCTCGTTGAAGCTCGGCTGGCTGCCGACCAGCGGCTATTCGACACCGGGGCAGAACTTTGGTTTTTTCGGGTGGATATTCAACCACGCGCAATACTTGATCTTGCCTGCGTCCATTTTGGGGTTGGAGAGCCTGGCCGGCATTAGCCGCTATATGCGGGCTAGTGTCCTTGAGGTGATGCGTCTGGACTACGTGACCACAGCACGCTCCAAAGGATTGGGCTACTCGGTGATCTTGGGGCGTCATGTGCTGCGTAATGCTCTGTTGCCGATCATCACCATTGTTGGCCTGCGTCTACCGGGGCTGTTGGGCGGTGCGATCATCATTGAAACTATGTTCAACTGGCCGGGTATGGGCATCCTCTACATTGACGGCGTCAATACGCGTGACGTTCCGCTAATCATGGGCATGACATTGGTCTCGGCCGTTACGATTGTGATCAGCAACTTGATCACCGATATTGCTTACAGTTTTGCTGATCCACGGATTCGCTATGAATAAAAAAATATGGCAACGTTTTCTTCATCATCGCCTGGCTGTTGCCAGTGCTCTCCTTCTTTTGCTACTGTTGCTGCTCTCGTTTCCCTTGGCGTCGGTGGTAACGACTGCTGATCCTGATCGGATTGACCTCAAGACGATTGGCAAAGCCCCGAGTCTGGCCCATCCCCTGGGCACGGACATGACCGGGCGTGATATGTTGAGCCGATTGGTCTATGGCGGGCGCGTCTCCATGTCCGTGGGGATCGTGGCGGTGTCGATCTCCGTGACGTTGGGGGTGCTGCTGGGCAGTATATCCGGCTTCTACGGCGGGCGCGTGGATAATTTGATCATGCGTTTTACCGAAGTGGTGATGGCCTTCCCTACGCTGATTATTTTGATTACAATTGTCTCCATTCTCGGCCCCGGTCTCTACAATTCGATGATCGCGATTGGGCTGATCGGTTGGACCGGCATAGCCCGGCTCGTGCGCGGGCAGATCCTCTCGCTGCGCGAGATGGATTTTGTGCTTGCGGCGCGCGCCGTGGGCGTGCCGCAAGCACGCATCTTGGCGCAACATATATTGCCCAATGTGGTTTCCCCGATTATTGTGGCCGCCACCTTTGGCATTGCCGGTGCGATTCTCACCGAAGCCGGCTTGAGCTTCTTGGGGCTGGGCATCAAACCGCCGACGCCCAGTTGGGGCAACATGATCAACGAAGCCCAGCAGTTGACCATCATCGAAAGCAAACCTTGGATCTGGCTGGGACCCGGCTTGATGATCACGCTCTCCGTGCTGGCGATCAACTTCATCGGCGATGGGTTGCGCGATGCGCTGGATCCGCGCATGACGTTGGATAAATCTTGACTGTTTTGAAAATAAGGACACGGATTGACACGGATTGTCAGGATTCACACGGATAAAATCTGCGAAAATCCGAGGTTTTTGCCGGGTACCCTTTGGGTGCTGCGTCCCGTTTTCATCGCTATCAGTGCCCCCAGGCATGTCGCCTGATTGGAAAGGGAGATATAGTCAGCACGGCATCCATTTGCACTTGATGAAACGTAAAGGAGCATTCCATGCAGCCCAACTACCCAGTCGAAGTGCGGTTAAATGTAAAAACACCGGCACGCGACGGTGTGGCCCTCTCGTCCGATATCTATCTACCCCAAGCCGATGGCCCCTTCCCCACCGTTTTGATGCGCACGCCCTATGACAACAACACGTCGGCCATGATCGAGAAGGGGCGGCGTTTGGCCAACGCCGGCTATGTCTGCATGATCCAAGATTGTCGTGGGCGTTGGGATTCGGACGGCGACTATTACCCCTTTCGCGAAGGCGAGGATGGCTACGACAGCCAGGAGTGGATCGGTCGCCAACCCTGGAGCAACGGCAAGATCGGCATGGCTGGCGGCTCTTACGTGGGGTTGGTGCAATGGCAGAGTGCGCCCTATCGCAGCCAATATCTCACCTGTATGGCACCGCGCGTGATCTGCTGCGATTTCTACAGCGGATTGGTCTACCCAGGCGGTGCCTTCCAACTCAACGTATTGATGACCTGGGGGATGCGCACCAATGGCCGCACGGCGCAGAACATTGACTACCACAACTGGAACGAAGCTTTCCATACCCTCCCCGTCCATGCCATGGATGCGTTGGCCGGCAGCGAGCTTGCCTTCTGGAAAGATTGGGTTCGTCATCCCACCTACGATGAGTATTGGGAGGGCTTCAACGACGAGAAACACTGGGGGCAGATCGCCGTCCCTGCCTTCAACATGGGCGGATGGTATGATCTCTATGCCCCGCACACCTTTATCAACTTCAATGGGCTGCGCACACATGGACGCACGCCCCAGTCGCGCCAGAGCAAATTGATCGTCGGCCCGTGGCCGCACGCCCTGAGTACCTCCCCGCGCACTGGCGATGTCGACTTTGGCGCGCCTTCGGTGGTCGATCTAGAGGCGCTGGAGTTGCGCTGGTTTGACTACTGGCTGAAGGGCATTGACAACGGGATTGTCGATGAGCCGCCCTTGCGCCTCTTTATTATGGGCAGCAATCAATGGCGCGACGAAAACGAGTGGCCGCTGGCGCGCACCGAGTGGCAAAAGTGGTATCTGCACTCCAACGGCCACGCCAATACCCTGCGCGGCGACGGCGCTCTCTCCCCCCAAGCGCCTGGGGCTGAACCCAGCGATCACTTCGTCTACGATCCCGATTATCCTGTGCAGACGATGGGCGGCAACAACTGCTGCTCGCCCCACATTGTGCCGTGGGGGCCTTACGATCAACGGGCTGTAGAGATGCGCAGCGATGTGCTCTGCTATACGAGTGAGCCACTGCGCGAAGCGTTGGAGGTGATCGGCCCGATCCAAGTGGTGCTGTATGCCGCCACCGATGGACTCGACACCGACTGGACAGCCAAGTTGGTCGATGTCTCGCCAACGGGCTATGCCATGAACCTCTGCGATGGCATTGTGCGCGCCCGTCATCGCACCAGTTTTACCCAATCTGCCCTGCTTGAACCCAATCAGCGCTACGAATATACGATCGAGGTTGGCGTCACCGGCAATGTCTTCCGCAAAGGACACCGCCTGCGCCTGGAAATCTCCTCCTCCAATTTCCCGCGCTTCGACCGCAACCCCAACACGGGTCACGAATTCGGCGTCGATGCCGACCTGCGCACGGCACACCAGACGATCGATCATAGCCAGGAGTACCCATCTCATATCATTTTACCCGTGATTCCTGGCTGAATGGTATACAGGTACACGGGTAAACAGGTAAATATAGTTGTTCAGATAATAACTTGTAGGGACGCAGCAAGCAGCGCCCGCTTCAGGTCACGGGCGCAGCAAGCAGCGCCCCTACGCTGTACAAATCTTTTTCTGAACAACTATAGGTAAACAAGTACAGCGTAACCACAAGGGGAAAGCGCACATGGAACTACTTTTTGAATCGCGCCTGGAAATCCGCGGCGTTGAAGGAAAACTCTACTTCATTCAGGTGCAGCCCACCTTTCACCCCGAACCGGTGCTCGAACCTGATCCGAACAGCCTGGTCGATGTAGGGGGCGTCTCCTGTTTTGGCACAGTGCTCTATGATGGTGGGCGCTTTCGCATGTGGTATCAGGCCTGGCCCAAAGATTGGGATGGGCGCAACGCCCAACTGGTGGGCTATGCCGAATCAGACGATGGCATTGCCTGGCGGCGACCGCCGCTGGGGCTGGTGGAATATGGTGACCGCCCCAACAATCTGTGCAATTTGGGAGTACACTCGCCTTCGGTCTTTATCGATCCCAGCGCGCCGGGAACACAGCGCTATCGCGCCACCGGCTGGGCCGAGGCAGGTAGCCCTGTCGCCGATCAGTTTGTAACCCAGCGTGGCTACTACACCGCACACTCCGCCGATGGTCTACACTGGACGTTGGATGCCGCCATCCCACGCTGGCCGAGCAGCGATGTGATCATGAGCATCTACCATCCACAGCAGCAACGGGGCATTGTGGCGCTCAAATACACCCCGCGCTATCTCAACATTCCGCGCCGCTCGATCTGGACAGCGGAATTGCGCGACGGCCTCTGGTCGGATGCCCACTCGGCGCTGATCCCCGATGAATTTGACGATGTTTGCGCCATGGCGCGTGGTTTTGCCAGCGGTGACTATTATGGCATGGGCATGATGCCGGCGGGCAGCGGCACGGTCGGCTTTATCTGGCAGTTTCGCCACACCTTGCCGCGCACCGCTGGGCGACAAACGGGCGTCTTTGGCACAATGGACGTCAGCCTGGCCTATCAAGCGCACCCGGGTGACCGCTGGCTGCACCTGCCTGGTCGCAAGGATTTTATGAGCCATCGCACCTTCGCCTGGGATCGGGGCGGCATCTACACGTCGTCGGGCACGGTGGCGGTGGGCAATGAGCAGCGGATGTACTTCTGTGGCGCGTCGGAGAGCCACGGTTGGTATGTAGACGATCAATGGCAGATTCAGGAGAAGTGGAAGCAGCAGCTAAGCGAAGGTGGCCTGGATCGGGTCGGTTTTGCCTACTGGCCCACCGATCGCCTCTTTGGTTTTCGCGCCGATCCCGAAGGGGTGCTGGAATTGAACCTGGGGCTGATCAACGAACCGTGTACGCTGGCGCTGAACTGCACAACGTTGCCGGGCGGCAGCGTGCGTGTAGAATTGCCTGGGCGTGACGGTCACGCCTTGACGGACGCTATCCCACTCACGGGCGACCAACTCCAGGGGATCGCAGCCTGGCAAGGTGGTGAACGGATTCTTCCCCACCCTGGTCAACCCTTGAGCGTGCGTCTGCACCTGGAGCGCGCCGAGCTTTATGCCTATGAAGTGCGTCAATTGTAGCGAGTCCATAGGAACGGGTGTGTTCAAAGTTAGTTGAAAAGCGGGTGTATGGACGCGGATTTATGGCTACGCGGATAGTTCTCTGCTCGGCATGATACAATCCGCGCTGCCTGATATCCGCGTCCGTAAAGCATCTAACTAATTTTGAACACACCCTATAGAAACGACCAGAAGATGGTTGCCTTAACCCATCATCAACTTGTGAATGAACTGCGCGCGCTGGGGCTGGGCGTCGGCCAGATTGTCTTTGTCCATAGCGCGCTGAGCAGCCTGGGCCATGTGCAAGGGGGTGCCGATGCTGTGGTCGATGCCTTCCTGGAAGTAGTCGGCCCGACGGGAACGTTGGTTGTCCCCACCTTCACTTTGTCCTACGGTCGCGTTGCTGATCCCGTCTTCGACCTGCAACAGGATCAGTCGGAGGTGGGCGCGATCTCGGAGGCGGTGCGCCAGCGGGTCGGGGCGCGGCGCAGTTGTCATCTGTTGCATTCGGTGGCGGCATTGGGCAAGCAGGCCGAAGCCATTTGCGCCGTGCATGGCCCGTCGGCCTGGGCTGCGGATGGTCCCTTTTGGCAGCTTGCCGAGTGCGAGGCGAGCGTTGTCTTATTGGGTGTACCCTATCTGCGTTGCACCTGGTTTCATGTGATCGAACAGCTTGTGCAAGTACCCTACCGCGAGTGGGTGGAAAAGTCCGCATGGATGCGTGACGCACACGGGCGAGTGCAGCCGCTGCCTACGCGCATCTATCGTCCCAAACCAGACTTCGCGGGCAACGATTTTAATAAACTGGGCGCATTGCTAGAAGAAGCTGGTCGGGTGCAGGTAGTGGCCGTAGGCAATGCTATCGCTCGTTGTTTTGTGGTGCGTGATGCGTTGGTGCTTGGCGTGGCGCACTATCGCCAAGACCCGTTGCTCTTTGTGAAAACGACACTTGCCTATCAACCCCTGCGCGATGGTGTCATGACTGGGGCACTATACAAAGAAAGCGTAGTGGTTGACCCAGAGCAGATTTACGAAAAGGAATACAGGAAAGAAATATGATCAAAAACAGCTTTAGCAAAGGCCCGGAAAGTTGGTGCGCCTATGACTACCATGCCAGCATCGTCGCCGACGGCCAGAATATCTTTATCCTGGCCACCTGGGTCAGGGGTGGCGGTGTCAACGACGGCAACTATATCTGGGTCGATCATCGCCGTTGGAGTGCCGATACGCCAGAGAAGCCGCTCTCGATCCTGCCACTGCTCCACTACCGCAACTGGATCGATGCCGACCCGGTCGATCTGCGCGGTTGCGAGGTATCGGTCTATCTGCGCGGGGACAACTTGCGGCTGGATGGAACCAGGTGTTATTTCTGGGTCAATTCGCCCGGCACACGCTGGCACTACACGGCGCAGCCGCTCACCATCACCGAAGGAGCCTGGGCGACCGTGCCACAACGTTTCACGCTGCACGACGACGAAAGCCTCTGGCATCGCAGTTGGGCGGCCAACCCGGCCACCGCTCTCTCGCTTACGCAAATGCTGGGCAGCGCTCTGAGCTACGGTTTCTCGTTTGTTGGCTTTAGCAGCGAAGTCAGCGGGCGGCTGTCGATGGCGGAATTTGAAATTCGCCGGTAGGGTTTGTCACAAAGCCAAAAAGAGATTGGAGATTGGCTTGGCAAAATCTCCAATCTCCAATCTCTAATCTCTTATCCTTAGGAGCAACCATGAATGACCAACTAGCGATCCACGGCGGTACACCCGTGCGCACGCAGCCTTTTGGCGCAACCCACGATTTTGGCGAGGATGACATTGCGGCCGTCTCCGAGGTCTTGCGCACGGGCAAGATCGGCAAAGGCAGCCGTGTGGCCCAGTTTGAGCGTGATTTTGCGGCAAAACATGGGGTTAAACATGCCATTGCCGTCAATTCGGGCACCTCGGCCATGCACCTCTGCGTCGCCGCCATTAACCCCGACCCTGGCGACGAGATCATCGTCACCCCGTGGACTTCGGGCGGCAGTCTGATCGGTGCGCTGCTGCACAACTGTGTGCCGATCTTTGCCGACATCGACGACACTTACACACTTGACCCCACGGATGTGGAAGCCAAGATCACGCCGCGCACCCGTGCCATCATCGCCGTTCACCTCTTTGGCAACCCCTGCGACATGGCTGCCCTGCGTGAAATTGCTGACCGCCACCAGATCTTTCTGATCGAAGATTGCTGTCAGGCGCACTTTGCCGAATTTCAGGGGCAGGTGGTGGGTACAATGGGCGACATCAACGGCTACAGCTTTGGCGGCAAACATCTTTCGGCGGGTATGGGCGGCGCGGTGTTGACCAACGACCCCGTACTGTGGGAACGGGCGATCCTCTTTGGCGATGCAGCCTTGCCGCGCGCCAATGGCCCCTATGCCGGTCGCCCCTACGCCAACTATTTCCTGGCCCCCAACTACCGCATCAACGATATGATCGGCGCGGTCTTGCTCACCCAACTCCAAAAGGTGGATGGCTATATCCAGCGCAAGATCCACGCTGCCCAAGAGATCATGGCGCAGATCGGCGACATTGCGGAGATCACGCCCCAGCGCGTGCGCCCCGGTGACCGCAACACCTATTGGGTGCTAGGCTTCACCCTCGACACCAACCGCCTGGGCTGCAACGCCTGGGACTTCGCCGATGCGCTGAACAAGGAGGGCATCCCGGCCGGTGGTCCTTACCTGGGCACGGGCAGAGAAGGGCCGCTCTATCGCAACCCCTTCCTGGCTGAGCCAAACTGCTATGGACGCAGCCGCTTCCCCTTCGACTACGGGCGCGACAAGCCGGTAGATTACCGTCATGCCAATTGCCCCAACGGCGAAGCGCTGATGGCGCGTGGCTTCAACATCGCCATGCTCCCCAGCTTAGACGAAGAGGACATCCGCGATATTAGCCACGCCATCCGCAAAGTGGCTGGACACTATCTCAAAAACAAGTGAGTAGCGGCATAAGGCCAATCGAAGTCCCCGGCACTTCACGAACTTCGCTGTCTGGATCGCAGCGTACACACGCGCAGGGGCAGAAAGTGCCGGGGACTTTGACCGTATACTTTATTCCTTGGATTAGCCTAACAGAAATAAGCGCTGCCACGGATCGATCCATATACGCCAGCGATCTCTGTTGGAGGCTGGTCTTTGGCGGCCTGGCCGCGCACCATGCGGCTGCGCAGGGGAGGAATCATGGCTGATCCACTTAGAGCTGTCATTGTCGGTCTGCGTAACCATGCCGGCACGTTGCAGCCGGACAAGGGTCACGGGCTGATCAAGTCCTTTAAAGCGCAGCCGGATGTGACGGTGGTGGCCTATTGCGAATGGGCTGTTGAGCAAGCGGGCGCAGTAGAGGCATTGCGGCGCGCCGATCCCCAGGCACATTTTTACAGTGCGGTCAGCGATCTGCTCGCCCAGAAAGTGTTCGATCTGGCGGTGATTCTGCTGCCACCCAGCGAGGCGATTACGGCGGCGCTGCAACTGGCAAGCGCGGGCAAACATCTCTATATCGAAAAAAATGGTGCGCGGCGAGCGGATGAATTACGCCCGCTTTGCGACCTGGCTTCAGAAAAAGGGGTGGTGATCCAGGTCGGCTATCCGTGGCAACGTCACCCGGTTGCCCGCCAGATCAAGGAATTGCTTGATGGGGGCGTACTCGGCAACCTGTTGGAGATCGAAGCGCGCCTGGTGACGACCCAAGTGGGGCCAGGGCTGCGCGACCCGCAGCATTGGATGTACCGCAGCGCCACCCAGGGCGGTGGCATCCTGCATATGGAAGGCGGTCATTGGTTGACCCTCTTTCACTACTTCACCGGCGCAGAGGTCAAATCGGTTACGGCGCTTTGTAACCGGTTCACCGACCGGATCGAATCTGGGTTGGAAGATGTGGCGACGGTACTTCTGGAATTCAGCAATGGGGTTCATGCCCTGTTGCATATGGGTTACCTTTTGTCGGGCGCAGGAGTACGCAACGATATGAACTTCATCCTGCGCGGGCAGGCGGGTGCGATCAGTTGGCCGCTGACAGACGAACTCACGGTGAGCAGCGCCACACCGGCCTGGCAGAACGCACCGGTACGCACCTTTCGCATCGAACCCGCGCCCCGTGCGGTCTACGCGGACCAGTGGGGCTACGACTTTGTGGCCGACTTTATCCACGCCATTCGCAGCGGGGCGCGCCCGCCAGTGAGCATTGATGATGGCTATCGGGTACTCCAGATTATCGACGCCGCCTATGAATCCTCGCGCACGGGCAGGCGGATCGACTTGCTATCATACGGGTAAAGGGTGCAGCGGATGCAGCGTTACGTGCTGATTGCGGATCGGGTGTGGGATGGAGTGTCTACACGCGCCGTTGAAGGTTTGGCCGTGGTGATTGAGAAGAGCCGCATCGAGGCGCTGATCCCGATTGGCGAAACGCCGCCCGATCTGCCGCGCATCGATCTGTCCGGCTGCACGCTGCTGCCCGGTCTGATCGACGCCCACGTCCACTACAGCGGGGTGATGGGGCCGGCCTTTCTGGCCGCCGGCGTGACGACAATCCGCGACGTGGGCAATGATCTGGCCTGGATTCTTGAGCGCCGCACCCAACATGCTGCTGATCCGACGCTGGGTCCGACGATTGTCTGCTGCGGTGTGCTGCACGATGGCCCCACTGCTTATTGGAAAGCGATGGGCCGACCCCATGCCGATGCTGACGCCTTACGGGCTTCGATCCGGCAGCATGTTGCCGCCGGGGTCGATCAGATCAAACTTTATGCCGGGCTGGATGCGGGGATGGTGCGGGCGGGCGTGGCCGAGGCGCACCGGCTGGGCAAATTTGTAGTCGCGCACTTGGGTAGCACACGCGCCGAGGAGGCTGCGCTCAGTGGGTTAAACGAGATCGAACATTTTGATCAATGTGCGGTGGCCTGGCGCGCAGCCAGCGCAGCCGAAGATGATGACCTGATCGGGCTGTTTCATACAAACAAGGTGATCATGTGCCCGACGCTGGTGGTCTGGGATCGGCTGGGACGCATCCTGGACCGCTCCTTTCACCACGATGCACGGCGGCAATGGGCGCATCCCTGCCATCGCGATATCTGGCAACGCTATCTGAGTCGCCACGGAGCACCCCATCGGCGTTGGCGTTTTCAGGCAGCCATGCCCCATTTGAAGCGCTTTATGGCGCGCGCGCACGCCCACGGCGTGGTCACGGCGCTGGGCACTGATACACCCTTTCCCCATCTCATTCCGGGCTTTAGCGTGCATGATGAACTGGCTATGTATGTGGATGCTGGTTTGCGTCCGCTGGATGCGCTGACGGCGGCCACGACGGTCAATGCCCAGGTCTTGGGTATTGGTGAACGGGTGGGGCGCATCGCGGCAGGTCTGACCGCCGATCTGGTGGCGATCGAGGGCGATCCGCTACAAAGCATTGATGATATTAGCAACGTGCGTTGCACGATTCATGCCGGGCACATCTTTACCCCGGCTGAGTTGCTCCCACAGGTGCAACGGACGTACGATCAACAGCCGGATGATGCAATCACGCGCGATCTGCTAAACTATGTAGTGCATCATCCACACTAAAAAAGCGGCTTTTCCACGGGCTATGAAAACCGAATTTCAAGAATAGATGATGCAGTAGATTCGCAGTGAAGAATGACTCCAGTGAAAAAAACCGAGTTTTTCGCAGAATCAACTGGGATTCTCAGGAGTGAGGCGGCGTCAAAAACTCGGTTTTTTGACTTTTTGGCAGCAGAGTCAAGAATTGATTCGTCACGCACCCAGATTATTCTCATGACAGGCAACATGCCTGTGAGCACTGATAGGGACGAAAACGGGACGCGGAGCGTCCGCAGAGTGTTCCCACGCGGAGCGATGGGAACAAGCGAATCCGCAGATTTTCCGTGGGAATCCTGACAATTCGTCTCAATCCGTGTCTTTATTTTCAGAACAGGAGTGGAAAATATGGAATATCGACGGCTAGGCAGGAGCGATCTCAAGGTTAGCTCGATCGGACTCGGCGCGGTGACCTTTAGCCGTGAAATCGACGAGGCGACCGTCTTTACGATCATAGATCACGCGCTGGATCGAGGCATTAACCTGATCGACACCGCCGAAGCTTATAACAAAGGTGGCTCGGAGAGCGTGGTTGGCAATTGGCTCAAGGCCAGCGGCAAGCGCGACAGGGTGGTGCTGGCGACCAAACTGATCCCGCCGCTGACCGCAGAACGTATTCCCCAAGCCGCCGAAGCCAGCCTGCGCCGCTTACAGACGGACGTAATTGACCTCTACCAGATCCACGCTTTCGACAAAAACACGCCGATGGACGAATCGCTGGCGGCGTTGAGCAAATTGGTCGAACAGGGCAAGGTGCGCTATTTGGGCTGTAGCAACTTTGCCGCCTGGCAACTGTGCAAAGCCCTCTGGCGCGCCGATGTGCATGGCTGGCCGCGACTGGAATCGGTGCAACCCAACTACAATCTCGCCATTCGCGGCATCGAGCAGGAATTGCTGCCGCTCTGCGCCGACCAGCAGATCGGCGTGATCTCCTACAGCCCATTGGGCGCAGGCTTCCTGACCGGTAAATACAGCAAAAGCTGGACGGCACCCCAGGGTACGCGTTTTGACATCATCCCCGACCATTGGGAAATTTATGAAAACGCCGCCTCGCTGGAACGCATGGAGAAGCTGCGTAGCAAAGCCGCCGAGAGCGGGCGCTCCATGCTGCAACTGGCGCTGGCCTGGGTGTTCGGTCAGCCGGGCATCACCTCGACGCTGATCGGCAGCCGCAACACTGCTCACATCGATCAAGCATTTGAGGCAGCCGAGACAGGCATGTCGGCAGAATTGCGCGCCGAACTAAGTAGTTGGTAACGTGCGCAAGCGTCTACCGCAAAAAAGTCAGGAAACCGCGTTTTTCACTGGGGTCACTCATGTCGCTCGTAAACCAATTCCAACAGGTCTCCCCCAACACCATCTTCACCATCGCTGGCGTAGGCTACCAGGCAGGTGGACTGGCGCGGGATTCCGATGCCGGCTGGCCGATGGGCGTGGTGCGCAGTGTGGCTGATCTCTGGCGCGGCGATCTGATTGTGGTCGATTATCATGCCCATCGGCTGTGGCGCATCGACCGCAATGGCATCCTCCACGCGCTGGCCGGCGATGGCATCCCTGGCAATTCAGGCGATGACGGCCGCGCACTCGCCGCCCGCTTCTACTGGCCTCACGACCTCACCCAGGACAAGCAGGGCAACCTCTATCTCTCCGATCTCGGCAACCAGGTGATTCGGCGCATTGACGGCAAGACGGGCATTGTCACACGTGTGGCCGGTTCGGGCAAAGTCGGGCGGGGTGGTGACGGCGGTCTGGCGCTCGATGCCGAATTGGACACCACCTGCGGCGTGGCAGTTGATGACGAGGGCAACATCTTTCTTTCCAGCGAATGGGCCAGCAACATCCGCCGCGTTGACGCCCAAACCCGCGTCATTACCCTCTTTGCTGGGCAAAACGCGGCCCACGCGCCAGGCGCAAACCGTCCAACCCGTGGACCCGGATTGAGTCTGATGGGCTATCACGGCGACGGTGCAGCCGCTGCAGACGCCGCCTTTCATCATCCTGAACACTTGACGTTTGACGCAGATGGCAATCTCTACGTCTGCGATAACTCTAACGACCGCGTCCGCAAGATCGACCGGCAGAGTGGCATCATTACGACCGTCTTCGGAATGGGACAGCGCGCCTCGAATGGCGATGGCGGTCTGGCAGTTGAAGCGAGTACATTGATGCCTGATGCCATTTGTCTTGACGTCTACGGCAATCTCTATGTAGGCGAAAAATATGGCTACCGCATCCGAAAAGTGACCGCGGCCACGGGCATCGCCTCCACGCTGGTGGGCAATGGTGTGCCCGGCTTTGGCGAGGAGGGGCTGCCCGGCGCACAGACCCACGTCAACTCGGTCGAATGTGGCATTTGGGCCGACCCGGATGGCTCAGTCTTCTGGGGTGACTGTTCTGGGCGGTTACGGCGCTATGATGGGGTGACTGGCATCGTTACTACTGTGTTGGGCGGGATGAGTGTCCACGATGAGACAGCCGCGACGTATGCCTTTCTCAACGGTCCCGGTGGGTTAGCGGTTGGGCAAGATGGCACAATCTTGATCGCCGATGTCTGGAATCAGCGCATTCGTGCGATTGACCCGCAAACAGGAATCATTCGCACCGTAGCGGGCAGTGGTGCTCGTGCCTTTGGCGGCGACAATGCTCCCGCTACAGAGGCTTATCTTGGTAATCCCCACGATGTGGCAGTGGATGGGCAGGGACGCATTTTGATCGCCGATACACGCAATGGGCGCATTCGCCGCGTCGAACTGGATGGCACGCTGCGCACGATCGCCGGTACAACTTTGCCCTGGGACGCCGGCGAAGGGCGCTGGGATAAGGGCGACAACGGTCCCGCCAACAGCGCCAGCTTTGGCGGCATCGAAGCCGTAGGGGTGGATGTAATCGTTCACTCCCCCCTTGAAAACTCAGGAAACACTTATCCAACCGGCTGCGGGATAGGGGGTGCAGCATTTCCCTGACGGCGCGCGGCAATAACCTCGGCCATGTACGGCCATGGGGAAAGAC
>Ga0209702_10004388_pt1 | contig 20529 bp, 32 predicted proteins | sample FRY01_FD_187210 | JGI IMG/M metagenome (GOLD analysis project Ga0209702, IMG submission 187210) | Freshwater microbial communities from Lake Fryxell liftoff mats and glacier meltwater in Antarctica - FRY-01 (SPAdes) (version 2) | ecosystem: Environmental > Aquatic > Freshwater > Ice > Glacier... | reverse complement strand
AGATCATATATACCTGAGAGTGAAATGGAGAAAGTTATGAATTTATATAATTTTGCTAATGCTAAATGAAAATAATTTTAAAGTAGCTTATCAAAGATCAATTACGAAATTCTTTTTCCTAAAATCAATTGATGGCGAAACCACTGTTATAGTTGGACCTAATAATTATTTATATTCTGGTAGTCATGAATTCGAGGCTATGATCATTGAATCAAGTAATGTAAATTCAATAGGTTGTACAAAAAATTTTCAATATAAATATTATAAATTGGTTACAGCAGATATAACTTTTAATGAGTTTGATGATAATGGTGGAGTTTATTTATCAGAAAGAGGGATATCTGATGTTAGAGATGATAAAATAACTTATATACTAAAAAAATGGTGTTAAGAGATTGTGTTAAGAATTTGGGATTCGAAGAGTTACCAAACTTTACTATTATGAATTCATTGAGTTTTAATTTGGGTAGAAATAAAAGTCTATCTTTTGGTAATATTGGAACTTGTAATGAGATGTTGTATATCTGTGAAATGGATTGTGATAATCCGAAAGTAATAACTGATTTAATTTGTTTACATAATTATGACTATGAGTAAATTAGAGGATATAATAAGAGTGTTAAAGTTTAATGAATTATAAATGAATTATAGAAATAAGACAGATTTTAGACACGTTCACACCGGTGATGGTAAAGTTACTCGTGTTACTGAAAGTAATGGTTTATACTTTATAGGAGACACAAATAAAAGAGCGGAGGGTAAGATGGTACATTATAATGGTGTGAAATATATTAATCATGGTAAAAATAGAATCACTATTAGTGATGATGAATGGTCTGATTTCGCTAAAACAAGTAGTGATCTTTAATTTATTTAAAAATTAATTGAATATTGTGATAAGTTTATTATATTTGTAGAAGTATTAACCTTATTAAGATTTTTATGAAATTAATTTTAGATATTTTAAAAGATAAAGGATTTGATGTTTCTGATTCATCTAATAGGAAAAAAGATGTTATTCAGATTAATAAAATCATTAAGTCTGAAATTTTAAATATAAAAATTATTGAAAAGGGTAAAGTTGCTGAAAATAAAAAAGGCTTTAAATGGAATATTTCTATATCAGGATTTGGTTATACTTCGGTACGTAAAGTGAGTTCATCACAAATAGATCCTATGAATGTTTTAATATCATTAGTTAGGTTTTTTAAAATAGAGGGTGTTAGGGAACAAATATCATCTTCATCATCTGAATATAGTTCATGTTCAAAGTGTAATGGATCAGGAAATTTACCTTCTTTTGATTGGTATGCTGAGGGATTATGTTTTGGTTGTCAAGGAACAGGATTAAAAGGTGGTGTAAATTTAGTTTTGTGTGGTGTTGAAGAGATTAAAGATCGTCAAGAACTTATAAAGTCTTTGGAACTAAGTGAACAAACTAAAGATGTTGTAGAACTTATAAATAAACTTAAAAATATAAAGACTGATAGAATTGAGAAATATAGAGCGGATAAAAAACAAAGATTAATTGACATAGAAAATAAAGAAAGTGAATCATTTGATCTAGAAAAAAAGAAAAAATTCTTAGATGAGTTAGATCAAGTTGAAAGTGTTAATAATGATAAACTTAAAAAATTTATTAATGATAATAAAAAAGGTTTTGAATTTTTAATGAATAAATTAATTGAAAATGGTGAGTCAAAGCATCAAGCATTTGTTTCAGTTATGGTTGATTACTACAATGATTCAAGATATAGGTTTACTATTGAAGAGTATGCTAAACTGATGATTGAGTTTGGTTATAATTTTGAAAGTAGAGATGATGTTACTAAACTTATATACCCAAGATAATTAAATGGTAGATAGTAAATGGGTGTGTTTTAACAACCTTAAACAAGAAGATAAACTAACTATTGGTAAAACTTATATTGATCTTAGTAAGGGATTTAATAGTTTAAATTGTATTATAATTAAAGATGATACTGGAATAGTAACCGAGCATTATCAACCATTGGTATTTATTACAATTGATGAATGGCGTGATATGCAATTAAATAATATATTAGATAAGTGAGGTTATTTATTAATTTTTCTTTATATTTGTAACATAAGTAAAAATTATAAAATTAATTATTATGGAAGATAAAAAAATAGAACCAAGTGGATATCTTGATATTATATTTAATAATATTGTTAGTAAAGTATTTAATGATGATATTATGAATTTACCAAAAATTGTTGATCTACATTCTATTTTTGGAGGAAATACAAAGATTAATTCTGTTAATATACCAAATGTTGATGATTTGGATAATAAATAGATCTTAAATTAAATTATATGAAAATTGATATACAAAAGGCTGAACAAAAACTAATATCTATCTTACCAGATGATGTTAAAAAATTATCATCTATATTTAATGAAAATAATTTTAAACTATTTCTAGTTGGTGGTTGTGTTCGTGATGTATTGGTTGGTAAGGATCCTAAAGACTTTGATGTTTGTACAGACGCAATGCCTGATCAAGTAATTGAATTACTTACTAAAAATAATATTAGAAATCAATTACAAGGTGAGGCATTTGGTGTTGTTGTTGCTCGTATGAGTGAAGACTTCGAAGTGGCTACTTTCAGAACTGATATTTCAGCGAATAATGGTAAAAATAGTGAAGATAGTGTTATCTTAGGTGTTACTATTGATGAGGATGTTAAGAGAAGAGATTTAACTTGTAATGCTCTTTTCTTGGATATTGAAACGGGTAAAATTATTGATTTAGTTGGAGGTATCAAAGATATTGAGGATGAAATTATAGTCACAGTTGGTAATCCAGAAGATCGTTTTAAAGAAGATAACTTACGAAAATTGAGAACTATTCGTTTTGCTAATCGTTTAGGGTTTAAAATTCACTCTGATACATTTAATGCTATTAAAAAAGACGCAAGTTTAAATGTATCATCTGAAAGAATTGTTAATGAATTAAAAACTTCATTTGATAGTTGTAAAAATATTGATATTTTAATATCCGATTTAATTGATTCGAAATTAATTTTTGAAATTTTTAAAGATAGCTTTATTAATACTTTCGCAAGTTCTGATAATATATTCTCATTTACATCTTTTATTGCCGAATTATTGGATGATAGTGATTCGATTAATAAACATAAATCATTGGAGAGTTTATTAATTGATACTAAACTTCCTTCTAAGTTAATTAATGGAGTTATCTTTTTACTAGAAGGACATAAGTTAAATATTATTAACTTTATGAAAAAGTTAAAAAGTATAGACTTAACAGATGAAGAAATTATAACATTTCATAAAGAGAGTAATATAAATATTGAAAAATGGTGTAAATTTAAAATTCCTTCGGATTTATCAACTGATCTAATGAATAAGGGATTTAAAGGTAAGGAACTTGGTGATGAGATCTTATCAATTTGTAATAATATATTAAATAATTGAGTATGAAAGTGATTTTCTTGGATATAGATGGTGTTATGAACTCTAATATTTTTTATGAGAAAAGACATAGAAAACAATGGTTTGGTAGAATGATTAAATATCCTATTAAGAGATTTTTTATTAAAATTATGAAATCAACTTCAGTTTATAAAACTCCAAAAGGTTGGTATACATTTGATTCACAATTTAATAGATTGTTAGAAGAAACTTGTAAAGAAAAGTGGGTATGGTTATCACAATTCTGTAATGAAAATGATATTAAAATATGTATTTCATCTACATGGAAAAGACATTTTGGTAGTGAAGATGAAGTAGATGAAACTTTATGGGATAAAGCATTAACACTATTAGGCTTTAAAGAGAATACATTTGTAGGAATAACAGGAGATCGTAGACAATTAAGAGGAACTGAGATAAAAGAATGGTTGGATATAAATCCAGTAGATGATTATGTAATATTGGATGATGATTCGGATATGTTACCTAATCAGTTTTGTAAATTTCATCAATGTGATTCTTGGTTTGGATTAACTCCTAATCATTTATATAGAATAAATAGACAATTTAATGTGAATTTTGATAGAATAGGCAATAATATTTTAAATGATTATACTTTAAAGATATTGAATTCTGAATTTGATGAAAGATTAAACTTTTTAAAAAACGAAGATAATAAAAATCATGAAAGAATAAATGAAATAACGTTATGTATTGTTCATATACAAAATCATAGATTGTCTATTATAAATAATAAATAAAATGAAAAATGATAAAAGATTATTCATTGAATGGTTAAGACCTGAAAATTATAAAATTAAAAAAATATCTGAATATTCTGATAAGATTAAAGCTTTCGAATATTTTGTTATGAAGATTTATGATGATTTGGGAAAACCTGATAAAAATGATTTAGGTATATTAAAAACACAGTTACTATTATTCTTAGTAACAAATGCATCACTAGATTCGAAAACTATTTTACCCGATATTGGATTGTTATCAATATTTGATAATTGGTGGGGATTACCATATGGTGTTATTGAGAAAGATATCTATGAGTATATTTTATCTCATGATGGGCAATTTAATGGATTTAAATTAACAATTTTTGGATTAGAAATTACAAAATGTGAAAGTTTATATCAATATATTGATGATGGTATAGATAGATCAATTAAAAATATGTATAATTTTAATAATAAATTAGTTAATTATAATGTAAGTCATATATCTGATATACATAAATATTATAATTGTTGGATGGCTTCTCGTAGAAAAACTAATAACGTATCAAATTCTATAGTGGATAATGATTCAATTATAAAAAATTTTAATAGAGCATTTCATAAATAACCTTAAAACTAAATTGATATGATAGAGAAAGAAGCAAAGGAATATGCAAACATACCCGAATCAAGAGAAATAGATTCAGATGAAAGATATTATAACACACATTCAGTTGAAATTTATGATGCTTTCATAAGTGGATCAAAATCTAAATCTGTTAGGGTTGAGAAGATAGAAGCACATATTAGTGCATATCAATGTTTTGATTATTTAGATGAGAGAAGGGTTAGAGAAATTATACTCGAATTAAAAAATGAATTAGAAAAGTTAATCTAAATATAAAACAATTTAGAATAATTACATATAATTATTATGGAAGATATAAAAGAATTTTTAGTTAGAGAATTGGATAATAATTTTATGACTATTTCATATTTGGATTTTAATGTAAGTGAAACCATTATTCAAGGTGTGAATAAATCTATTACATTAAATGAATTGGAAGATGGTGTAATATTAAAGGAAGTTGTTGCTGAATTTATTATTGAGAATTTCAAATTTGAAACAGATTTGAAAGAAGGTGAAAGTATATTTGATATTTATATTGATAAAGATGAAAATATAGATTTTAGTAAATTACTAACTAAAATAAAATTAGCATCACATATGATCTCTTATTATGGTAGAATAGGTTTGTGTAATACATTAATTATAAACGAAAACACATTTAATAAATATTTAATTTGTGATGATGAATTAAATGAATATGAGATAGTATTTAATAATTTTTTACCAGAAAATGAAATATTTTTAAATAGAAAATGTGATATAAATCAACCAGGTTTTCAACTAATTTATTTTGAAAATAGTTATCTAATAACAGGTATTGGATTTTATCCAGAAAGACAAACAGCTAGAATAAAAATTAATGATTTAAATTAAAATAATTAGGTAGATTAGAAAAGATTACTTATCTTTGTTAAACAAATCAGAAACGTCTGATAAAGTTCATTGAAATAATTTTTGAATAAATATTAAAAAAGTTAGGTAGATCAGAAAAGATTACTTATCTTTGTTAAACAAATCAGAAACGTCTGATATGAAAGGTCCCTTAGCTCAGTTGGTTAGAGCAACTGACTCATAATCAGTAGGTCTACGGTTCGAGCCCGTGAGGGACCACAATAATAAATCAGAAACGTCTGATAAAGTTCATTGAAATCGTTTTTGTGAGTATATGGTCTCATCGTCTAACGGCTAGGACAGTTCGCTTATCGCTTACTAACAGGAGTTCGATTCTTCTTGATTCTACTAAATTCACCCTTAGCTCAGTTGGTTAGAGCATCTGACTGTTAATCAGAGGGTCCTTGGTTCGAGTCCAAGAGGGTGAGCAATTAAAATCCAGGTAACCCCCTGGTAGTATTTAGGTCTGTCGGTCCAGTTCGGAGTGGACGTCTCCCTGTCACGGAGAAGATCACGGGTTCGAATACCGTACGGACCGCTATAAATCATAAATTGTAGATTGTGTAGGTAACCCCCTGTAAACACAACTACTTTATGGTCTCATCGTCTAACGGTTAGGACATCAGGTTTTCATCCTGGAAATCGGAGTTCGATTCTCCGTGAGACTACGGTAATTATTGTTAATCGATTAGTAATAACTAATTGTTGTAATCTTTAATAATAAATAATAGAAAAATATAGTTAAATTTACAAACAAATTACAAAGATGGTCTTATACTAAGACCATTAGTAATCTTGAGCGAATATGTATGGAGAAAGGTATTGAGTTGGTGAAGGTTTCACCAGCATATACCAGTCAGACATGTAGTTCATGTGGCAACATAGATAAGAGTTCTCGAAAAGGTGATGAATATTTATATGTGTCTTGTGGATACGAAATTGATTCTGACATCAACGCCAGTGTTAATATCCATGATAGAGGAGTTTACAGTCTCTCTAATAAATGAAACTAATTTCATATATTTTCTATATGATTAGTAACTGTAATAGATCAATTTGGAAGATCGTCCGTAATTGGGAGGTTGTGAGTTCGAGTCTCACTTACACACAAAAATGAAAACACTTGAAACATTCAAGTGTTTTCTTCATATAATTAATATGAAGGAAATAGGGAAAAAGAGTGTGTATTATAATTTCAATAATACACATAATGTATATAACACAGATGTTTGTAGTACTATCTTACCAATATTTAGTAATATATTATCTATTTATATAGATAGTAGTAGTAATAGTAATATTAATATATTATATGAATATGATTTAGAATATCAGCATTCAAATGATAAAATGGTATTCGTTAAGATTTTTAATGATAATAGCTTATCAGATAGCTTATCAGATAAGTTATTAAATGGTTATACTTTTATATCAAAGGATTCAATAACTAAAACAATTATTGATACTCGATCAAGTTCCAACATTTGTGATGCGAATTTTGGATTCAATATAATGACTGTTACTAGTAATTATTTTTTCTTTGCTAATGAAGTTAAGTCAGTTCTAGAAAATAGAGATGATATAATCAATAATCTAATAAATGATTAAGATTAGTAATTGGTTTAAATTTAACGAAGAAATAGATTTTGGTAAATCTAAATCATTTATTATTAAAAATAGTTTATATAAATCAGAAGATTATACTTGTAGTTCTTTTGAGTATATTGATAATAATAATGAAGTGATGGAAGTTGTAGTTGCTGGTATTTTAATTGATAAAAATGAAATTAAGCAGAATAATCCATCACGACACTATAAAATATTGAATGATTATTTATTACAATTTGGTATAAATCCTGATAATTTCTTACATATAGGGTTCTCTGAGTATAAAAATGGAATTTATAATGATGATAAAAATTCAAATAATATGGAAGTTATTTTCAGGAAGATGTCAACAATCGTTGATATAATAAAAGATCTAATGAAACATTTTAATTGTGATAAGGTTATTTACACACCGGTTAATAATGATTTAGAAAGTGGGTTGAATAAATCTTATAATAAGAGAGATAGCTTTTATAATTTATTATTAAATCATCATAAAATATCACATAAATATATAAAAGATGAGTTTTTAATAGATGATGTGATATTTAAAAACTTTTTCATTTTAAATATTTAAATATGTTAAAAAGATATGTTGGTGATGTTGTTTATATTAAACCTATATTAAGTGATATTAAAATATATAATATTTCAACTGAGCATGTTAATTTGGAAAAGTCTGGAAATTTCATTATTTATAATCAATTGCCTTGTATGTGGTATGAATATAATCATCAGTTATATTTCAGTGTATTCAATTTTATAATTGAATATTTTGATTCAATAAATGATATTGAAAATTTCAATGTTTATGAACCAGGTATGAAAGAGTTGAAATGGTTATATGAAAAGGGAGTTTATGAAACATTTGAAGTTGATTATATAGGTATAATACAATCTGATTTAGATGAATATTGTGAATTTGAGTTAGATTTCTTAAAGATATGGTATAGGGATTCACAATTTCGTAAATTAGGAATTATATGATATTAATATTTATATATAAACTAAAATTATGTTATTTTAGATGATTAGAAAAGTTAGTAATTTTAAGCAATTCATTAACGAAAATATTAATGAATCAAATTTTGCATATCACGTAACTCGTAGAGAAAACTTAATCTCAATTAGAGATAAAGGAATCGAACCAAGAATACCAATTGATTATGGTGATGATGGTGATGTGATGGGAGTTTATTTGTTTAAAACAATCGAGGATACTGAAAACGCTCTATATAATTGGCTTGGTGAAAGGATTGAAGAGTGGGAAGAAGAAAATGATGATGAATATGATGAGATTGTTTTAAAAATAGATATTAATGGATTGGAAGAAAATCTAATTGATTCTGTTGAATATGAATGGACTTGTTTGGTAAATATTGATCCATCAAGAATTTTAGATGTTATCGAAATGTAAAAATGTATATGAAAAGAGAAGATTTTAGACTTGATAAATATAATTATGTTAGTAGTTTGTAAAAATACTGGTGGATATCACCTAACATTGGGTAAGACCTATGATGTTAATGAAAAATATCTTTTTCCATTATCTGAATTTTCTGGTAATCCAGTATTTGACTATCTAATAATGAATGATTTAGGTGTTAAACATGGTATTGAGTCTGATATATTCATAACTTTACAAGAAGAAAGGAATATGAAAATAGATTTAATAATTAATAGATTATTAAAATAAAATTACTATATTTGAATATGATAAAAAATATAGATAAAAAGTCAACTGGAATTGAAATAGATTTAACTGGACCTCAGGGAAACGCATTCTTTTTATTAGGAACTGCTCAACAATTAGGTAAAGAATTGGATTATACCAAAGATCGATTAGATTTATTAATTAATGATATGAAATCAGGTGACTATGAAAATTTAGTTAATGTTTTTGATGAAAACTTTGGATCGTTTGTAACTTTATATAGGTGATTAACTATGTGTGAATCTATAATTTAGTTATTGTATAAATGTAATATTTATTACCGACTTCATCAAATTTTTCTTCTATCTCATTTACATTTGAAAATGAATTTTTTATAATATTTCGGTATAAGTTAATCTTAACTATATTTTTAGTTTCTCCTAATGATATTATAACATCACCTATTTTACTTTCTATTATGTCAAATAAAATATATGATGCCTTTTTCATAACTGGATATAATTTATTATATCCAGTTTCTTTTTCAACTATACCAACTAATTCGTTCCTTTCATCATCCGTTATATATCCTTTCTCTCTAATGCTATCCAACTTTATTTTATAATCATTCCATTGATTTTCAGTTGTAAATAAAATATTATAAGTTTCTATTCCTTCTATTATATAATAAAATAGTGAGATAATATATTTAATTCCACTATCATTAAAGTTAATTATGTAATCAAATTTATCTTCATAAATATCAGAAACTTCTTTTGAATAATTATAATTGGTATATTCGGGTTTAATAGTTATTTCTGTTATGAATTGAAGAAAGGGTATTATACTTGATTTTTTATTATACAATCCAGAATGATAAATATCTTCACCAAAATGTTCTTTTAACATTTCATGACTATATCCATTTCTTTTAAGTTTTCTATATTCTATAAATTTTTCTTTTGTCCACTTTTCATTATATTCATTCATCCTAATTTAACTACTTTTAAGTTATATGATCAACTAATACAAGTGTTGATAGTAAATTTATATGTTATTAAACCTTAATAATCTTAATCACACTTTGTTGATCTCCACCTGATAAATCCCACTTAAATCCATTATCAAGCATCTCATTTCTAAGTTTTATTGAGTCAATCCTTAGTTTAGAACGAGGACTATCATCCGAATCAATATTATTAAGATTATAAGTCTCATCCATTACTTTCCTAAGTAAGAGCATTATGTCAAAAGAAGAATCATTTTTCTTTGTGAATGTAATATCTAACCAATTACCTTTTATTACAGATTTCTTAAAATTAAAATATTCTTTTAAAATATTATTAGTTCTGTATATATAATCATCAATCTTTTTAGAATCATCATTAGCTTCAGGGTTACCAAACATAATTATAAATACTAAACTAACTCCTGTAAAATCATTAACAAAGTTGTAATTAATTTCAGTCTCACCTGATAAGTCATAAAATCTCTCAACTTCATCAATTGCCTTTTTTAGAATATCAAATGATGTCATCATTTTATCCATACCAATTGATAGTCCATCACTTTTCCCTAAACGTAGTGTTACTTTTTTAGCTAATCTATATTTAGAAACATCACTTATATAAGTAGTCTTATTAATAACCTTATCACCCATAACAAGAACATCTACAATCTTCAATGAATCTGGATCATTATCAATATAATCAATAAATAAACTTCTTATATCACTATTAGTGTGTTCATCATAAGCAACAATATGCTTATCTTCATTAAAACTTTTTAAATACTTCATAAAGTATATATTAAAAAATTATATCTATAATATAATTTTTTTGAAGATTAACTTACAACTTAAATTATGAGCTATTTGTCTTATAAACTTATCATTAGCCTTTTCTTTATGTAATAACTTTGGTTTCTTTACAATCTCAAATTTACCAAACTCATCCATATATATCAATCCGGCATAATCAGGAACCTCATCAATAGATATCAAGTTAGTGGGTGTTACAAAATTAAAATAATTGGGTAGTAGATAAACTAACTCACCTTTACTAACTCTTGTATATTTTTCATTTATTATATTAGTATGCTTTTCTTTTATAAAATCTTTCTTGAAATCAGCTCGACTTATCTTAACTTCATATTCATAAATATAATCAGATTTTGATATTGATATAACATCACATTCCATTAAACCCATACCTGTGAAATGTGTAGTTATCGGTGAATGGCTTTTCTCGTATAAATACATACATAAAGCAGATTCAATATTCTTAGATTTTGAGTTATCTCTTTTTATTTTATTAATACTAGCTTTTCTTGACATTGATTATATATAAACTTTTATGTTTTATGCCATATAAAATTTATGAATTGTAGAAGAGTCCATCATAGAAAAGAACCGTATGATATTTTTATAGGTAGACCATCTAAATGGTCTAATCCATTTTCCAATAAACTTAATTCAAATGCTCGGTATAAAACAAAGAGTCGTAAAGAATCTGTAGAGAAACACAAAGAGTGGTTGATTAATGGTGATGGACAATATCTTCTAAAAGATTTACATGAATTGAAGGGTAAGATATTGGGATGTTGGTGTGATAACGGAAGTGGATCTACTAAAAATAAAACTTGTCACGGGGACATAATAGTTAAATTAGTAAATGATTTAGACAAACCAAAAATAATAGGATTAGATGATTTTTTTAAATAATAGTTATCAATCTATTAAAAAATAGTATATTTACATAATAAATAATATAAATTAAAAATATGTTTAACGTTAATGCACTTTATTACTCAGATGGTTATAAAATTGGACATCCATCAATGTTGGCGCCCGGAACTAACTTTCTATATGGGACCTGGATACCAAGATCACTTAAACATGCTCCAATTGGAATTACTAAAATTCTTTCATATGGTCAACAATTAACATGGAGATGGATTCATGATGAGTATACTGAAAACTTTTTCAAAAAGCCTTTTGATGAAGCTATGAAGTTCTCAAAGGATATGAGTTTATACCTTCAAATGGATTATGATGGAAAACACTTTGAAGATCTACATAAATTAGGATACTTACCACTTAGGGTTAAGTCACTACCTGAGGGAATTGAAACTGATACAAATGTCACACACATGACATTCATTAACACTGTTAAAGGATTTGGATGGTTAACATTATATTTGGAAACTATTCTTAGTTCATTAGCTTGGAAACCATCAACATCAGCAACATTTGCTTTACAATATAGACGTAACTTGGAGAAATGGGTAATGAAAACGGATCCATTAAACTCTTGGTTAATTCCATTCTTATGTCATGATTTCTCAGCTAGGGGTTTAGATCCTTGGACTATGATTTCAAGTGGATTAGGACATGCTACATCATTTAGAGGATCAGATACCTTGGTAGTTATACCGGCATCTAGATATTTTTATAATGAACCGGAAGATCAGGTAGTTATTAATTCGGTAAATGCTTCAGAGCATTCAGTTTCTACTACTAAAATTTTCACAGTTGGTGAAAAACAAATGTTAATTGATTGGATGAAAACATTTGGAACTGGAATCCTATCAGTAGTTATGGATACATTTGATATAACTATGGTTGCTAAACCATCTATAGGTGGATATTGTTTTGATCTAAAAGATCAGATTTTATCAAGAGATGGTAAATTAGTAATTAGACCAGATTCTGGTGATCCAGTTGAGATAATCTGTGGACATGGAAGAACTGATTTAACTGATAGAGAATTAAAGGCTGGGTATCCAGAATTCTATACAAAGGGATTAGTTGAATGTCTGTGGGATATCTTTGGTGGCACTATAAACGAACAGGGTTATAAAGTATTAGATCCTCACATTGGATCAATCTACGGTGATTCTATAACTATTGGTAAACAGATTGAAATCTATGAGAGATTAGCTGATAAAGGATTTGCTACAACAAATATTGTTTTAGGTATTGGATCATATACTTATCAATTTAATACAAGAGATACTTTTGGATTTGCTGCTAAGGGTTCTTGGTTTGAGGAAAATGGAATTGGACATGATATCTATAAAGATCCTATCTCTGATGATGGAACTAAAAAATCTTTAAAAGGATTAATTTGTGTAACAGAGGATCATGAAGTTCTTACACAATGTACAACTGAAAAAGAAAGAGAGGGAATTTTACAAGTTATATATGAGGATGGAACCTTTTATAACGAATCTTCTTTAACTGAAATTCGTAGTAGAATTGATAATTTAGTTAAAAATTAGAAAAATATAATTAAAAACCACTCAATATTGAGTGGTTTTTAATTTAAACATTTCTAAACAGAATCTATGAAGAAATTAAATAAAGCAGAAGGATATGAATAAGAGCTTTAGATTATTGTAAAATTTATTGTTGTTCGTACTGAATTAGGAAATGTTTTTGATTGTATATTAGTTAGAGGGTAAATCACTTTTTATTATACCTTTAACATCACCAATACCTTCTAATGATGTTAACTCATTACTTGTTAAATATAAATCACCTCCGATTGTTTTAGCACAACCATCTAATGATTTTAATCTATTAAATCTACAGCTTAAAAAATCTCCGATCGTTTCAGGACTTCCTATTAATGATGTTAATTTATTAAATCTACAATCAAAATAACCTACAACGGTTTTAGGACCACCTTCTAATGATGTTAACTTATTACTATAACATGAAAAATCACCACTAACATTTCTAAATTTAATTGGTATTTTAGTTAATTCCCTACTATCTAAATTAACATCACCATCAACATCTATACTACCATCATCATTAAATGTATAATTTTTAATTTGATACTTTTCAATATTTTCAAATTGTTTTAGATATTCTGGTAACCCAATAGCAATCTTATTATTAGTAACTACATATTCATAGTTAGGATTTAAGTCTTTAATTCTACCATCAAGAGATTCAAACTCTTCTAAATTAGTTTGTTTATCAGATAAACTATATACTACTATTTTATCTTCATAATTAGTTAATAACTTATAACTGATTTTATCATCACAGAAAGAAACAACTATCCATTTAATATCTTCTAGGTTATCTAGTATCTTGTCTGAGAAATCCTCAAATAATTTTATATACTTCATAGTTTATATATAAAATTTTTATATATAAATACTTCATAAATCACTACTTACTTCACCTTTAATAACACCAATATCATCTAATGATGTTAAGTTATTATCATAACAAATAAAATCACCTCCGACCTTTTCAGGACATCCTAATAATGATGTTAAAATATTATGTGAACAATCAAAATCACCTCCGACCGTTTCAGGACATCCTAATAATGATGTTAAATTATTAAATCTACAATTAAAATAACCTACCACCGTTTTCGAACAGCCTTCTAATGATGTTAACTTATTAAATGAACAATCGAAATAACCTCCGACCGTTTCAGGACCACCAACTAATGATTTTAAGTTATTATCTCTACAATGAAAATTAAGTCCGAGCGTTTTAGGACTACCTTCTAATGATGTTAAGTTATTACCAGAACAGTCAAAAAACCCACTAACATTTCTAAATTTAATTGGTAGTTTAGTTAAAACTCTATAAGATAAATTAACATTCCCATTAACATCTATACTTAGATCATCATTAAATGTATAATTAATAATTTTATGGTTTTCAACTCCTTCAAACACTTTTAAATATTCTGGTAATCCAATAGCAATTTTATCATCAGTAACTACATATTCATAGTTAGGATTTAAGTCTTTAATTCTACCATCAAGAGATTCAAATTCTTCTAAATTAGTTTGTTTTTCCGATAATGAATAAATAACTATTTTATCTTCATAATTAGTTAATAACTTATAACTAATTCGATCATCACAGAAAGAAACAATTATCCATTTAATATCTTCTAGGTTATCCAATACTTTATCGGAGAAATCCTCATATAATTTTATATACTTCATAGTTTATATATTAATAACAACAACTTAAAAATTAAACAATAGTTATATATTTTACTATAATAAATATATGAGTGATAATATTTTACATGGTGATTGTTTAGAATTAATGAAAGATATTCCAGATAAATCAATTGATATGATACTTTGTGATCTTCCTTATGGAACTACTAAAAATAAAAAGGATATAATATTACCATTTGACTTACTCTGGAATCAATATGAGAGAATAATTAAAGACAATGGAGCTATTGTTTTATTCTCACAGGGTCTATTCTACGTTGATTTAGTTAATTCTAATAGAAAACTATTTCGATATGATTTAGTTTGGGATAAGAAGCTCGTGAGTGGTTTTCTTAATGCTAATAGAATGCCACTTAGAGTTCATGAGCAAGTAGCTATATTCTATAAAAAGTTACCTACTTATAATCCTCAATTTACTGAAGGGAAGCCATTAAACTCAAAGGGTAGCTTATATTTAACAAAAGATCCTAAAAATGAAAACTATAGTAAGTTTAATAACACTGATGATAGTAGAGCAGGATCTACACAAAAACATCCTAAATCAATAATATCTTTCCAGAAACCTCATCCATCTGCTGCTTTACATAGAACTGAGAAGAGTATAGAATGTTTAGAATGGTTTATAAAATCATTTACTAATGAGAATGATTTAATTTTAGATAATTGTTCTGGTAGTGCTACAACAGCTATCGCTGCTATAAACACTAATAGAAATTTTATTATAATGGAGATGGATGAAGTATATTATAATATTGGTAGGAATAGAATAAAGGATAGATTAAGTTAAGATATCATTAATAATATCATCTCTCTTTGAAGATTTTGATACTGTTGAATTAATAATATTAGTCATTTTAGATAAAGCCTCTATTTCAATATTATTTTTCTCTATCTCATTATTCTTTTCCTTATTTATATCAAAATCGTTAATATGGTTAAAAATCATTTTTAACTTATTCTTATATTTATAACCATTTATGGTTAATGAAGAATTTATGCTATTAATTTTAATTACACATTCATATGAATTGAAATCTAAAAAAAACGAATCAGTATATTTTGTAATAAAAATATTATAGATAGATATATTATCTACATAAACATAAGTATCTAAAGTTATTTTACCTCTACTAAATGATTCATCCCTTTCGGAATTTGGTTTTACTTCTTGTTTGGTAACATCCAAACTATCACTACATTTTATACTTTTTAATAAAGTATTTAAAAGTAGTGATAGTTTATCACTTTTAAACATATCACTATTTATAACCATAATTTTTAATTAAAATTTAATAATATTAGTATCAGGATCCCAATCAAAGTTCCAAGCTCCCCAAGCCGCATAATAATTCTCATCTAAAACTGAGGCATTAAAGAAATGTGTTTGTCCATTGAAATAATAACCTCTACCAGAGTGAATATGTCCAAAAACATGAATCTTTGGAACTACTTCTGAAACACGATTTGATAATAATTCACAACCTAATTTTTCAACTTTACCCAATACGGTATCTAAAGTTCCGAATGGTGGTCCATGTGTAATTAAAATATCTGTTCTTTCTGGAATTAAACTCCATTTCTTAATCAATTCTTCTCCACCTTTTGGTAGATTGAATGCCCAATTACAAAATTCGGGCTGCCATGGTGATCCCCATATATGTATATCAGAATCATCAATGATAATATTACTATCTTCTAAGTAATTAATTGTTTTATATTTAGATAACTCATCATTAGACCAATTCTTATCACTTTCTAATATACGATCATGATTACCCGCGATGAATATCTTTTTTTTATAGTTTTTTATATTATCAAACCAATCAAAAAAGCTTATAGCCTCTAACTTAGAATATCCACCATTCATGAAATCACCACTGTGAATTAGAATATCACCACCTGGTAAATCACTCCAGTGTTTATGTTTGCCATGTGTATCCGATATTAATGTAACTTTCATATTCTTTAATCTAATATTAATTTAAGGTTCTCATCTCTAATAAGACCTGATTCTTTCATTATATCACAATATAAATCATTAAAACTTTCCTTATTTAAATTTTTTAACTTTTCACTAATTTCAATATATAAACAATCAAAGATATTAATATCTTTATAAAAGGATGATATATAGTTTCGATTTATCATAAAACCTTCACCTTTCTCAATTTGAATCTCTAAGGGACTATCTTTTTTCGGATGGTTAATATTTACATTATTACATTTTAAAGTACTTAGATCATTTGTGTGAATATTAATCTCTGAATTATTTATACTAATAGATAAACTGTCATTATATTTAATAATATTAGATATCATTCTTCTGAACTTATCACTAATATCACTATCATATTCACATGCATTTTGATAACTATATCTACTCCTAATTGGGGGTTCATTCATACTATTGAATGATTTAGTTAAATCTAAGATCAAATCTCTTATTTCTGAATTTCTCATTTATTTTATTATTAATTAAATTTATATTTATCATCAAATAAAGTGTAATAATTAGTTTTTAATCTAATATCTTCAAACTTCATTTTTTCTTTACTATTAACAGTTACAACATAAAATTCTATTTGATTAAATGAGTTTTTACTACTGAATTTAATCGTTGGAATTTTACCTAATCTAACTTCTTTTAAAAAATTTTTATTTTGTTTTATTTCAATCGGTAACTCAATTAAACCATTATTAAATGATTTAAAAGAAAAATTAACCAAATCACACATCATTTCGTTTGTTATTTCAATTTCCATATTTTAAAAATTTAAGAAATTTATTTATTAAATCTATTAAAAGCATTTGGAGATATTTGTATCCATTGAACTTCTCCACAATATTCTTGTAAGTTTCGTGATCCGGTATAAGACATAGCAGATTTTAAATAATCTTCAAAGTTTTCACACCAACCACCTAAAGTATATTCAACTAAGTTATATTTAGAAATACCCTCAGCAGTTTTTAGTTCTGATTTATTCCATGACTTCTGAACTTCTTTTGTTGACATTCCTCTGTAATACTTATAAACACTTTCTCCTTTTGAGAATTCTGAAATAGATAATTCTTTGCTTATATAATCAAAACTATCGTTTTCGCAATCTCTATGGAAGTTATCTCCACAACTTTCTAAACACTTATTAAAAAGACCACCTAACATAACATAATCTGCCCCCATAGCTAATGCCTTAATTATATCAGAAAAGTTCTTAAATCCACCATCAGCTATAATCTTAGTAGGCTTATCATAGTTATATGATAAATCCTTACACTCTCTAATCAAAGATGCCATTGGATAGTGTATTGCTACATTTGCTGATGTTGTACATGCTGATCCACCTCCAATACCAACTCTTATATAATCAACTCCAATATCACAGAATTTTTTATAAGTTTCAGGATTAGCAATATTACCAACCATTAATTCAATAGAATCTCCAAACTTATCTTTTATAACTTTTGATGTTTCATATAACTTAAGCATATGTCCATTAGCTACGTCAATTAATACCTTTTTTGGTAATTTAGTATTATTATCTAATAGCAATATAATCTCATCCAATCCATAAGAATAAAAATAATCATCATTATTAATATCGGAGTATTTTATATTCCTTGGTAGACAAATATTTATTCCATTATATTCAAAGTCTGAAATATTACTACCATCTATTACAGTATCCATCGGAGCTGTAAATAAGGGTAATTTTCCATTCAATAATGGATTTATTTCTTTTCTTGATGATATTGTACTAATAGACTCAGGTACTATTGAAATATCATTCCAATCTAATTTAATATTCATAATTCTTAATTCTTTTTAATAAAAGATATACTTATCACTTTCTTTTATACAATAAATTGATACTGGGTATATTCTCAAATCATCATTACTTTCATCAATTATAAATCTCATACTACCATCAATAACATCATTGTTTGTTATTTTAACAGTTGCATTATGCAATCCTTTTAGAGTATTAAAAGTATCTCCATCACTTTCAGTTATAGTAGTGAAGTTACTCTTACCCATAATTTTCCCATCTACTCCATCAGTGAAGTAGGATTTTTCAATAATATTAATAAGTGATTCAGAATTTGAAAATTCCACTTTGATCTCATTTTTTACCATCTTTTTTGATTTTAATTATTAATTAATTTAATGTTTTTACTTTATTTATTTAATAAGTTTCAAATATAATAATAATTTACAAATTATGATAAATTAATTCAAATTTTAATTGACCACAATCAAATATTTTATAATATTTTAAATCAAACATTATCTCAGATTCTGATTTATTAATATCATATCCCATATTAACTAACTTCTTTTTCTGAAATCTTTGTTTGTTAACTCTTTTCATATCAACTAGGTATTTATAATTTGGATCACTCTCATATTTTAATTCAAAACCTAACTTATAATATAAATCACCTGTTGACCACTCTTTATCAGCAAATGAAATTATTCTACATGGATTATAATTTTTATTAAAGAAACTTAATAGTTTACTAGCACCTCCAACAATATTAAAGTTTATCTTATTACAAAATCTTGATAAATTCCATTCTCCGTCTATCATTTTCTTTCTTCCTTCAAACTTATCAAATGTCATTAAGCTAACTAATTCATCCTTATAAAATAGTCCTATCTTTATACTAGAAGCAACAAAACCCTGTATATGATTACTATCTAGAAATTTTCTAATCATCTTACTATTGTTTATTAACCTAATATCACAATTACGACCCCATATTTTATGATTTGATATTTTTATCCAATTACAGATCTGACTTTTAATAATATCAATCTTGAATATCCAATCATCTTCCCATATATGTATTATTCGAATTCCCTTATCTTTAAAATGATTAGTCTTATTTATATGATAGTCCTTTTCTTTAAATACTTCTGAATGCCAATATAAACCATTAAACTCGAATCCTATTTTCAAATCTGGTAAATAAACATCAATCTCTAAACCATCTCTATAGTTTGATATAATTACACCGGAGTATATAGATTTAATATATTCTAACAACTCTACCTCTTTGATAGAATTTAGTTCAGAAACTGGGTAACAAACGGTACATAGTTTATTCATTATTCTATTTCTACCATGATATAACTTTAATCCTATTTCATAATTATGATCACATCCATTATCACATTTCAGAATATAATTACTATTACCCAAATACTCAATAAAATTTAAATCATTGTTAATAGTTGTTTTTATTATAGAGCTTTTATATTTACTTAACTGATTAAACTTATGTAAATCACTTTTAGTGAAGTTATCAACTCCATACTTATTTATACATGTTAATTTAATTTTATTTTTAAATAATTTTGATTTCAGTGGATGGTTAACACCATATCTTTTTAAATTAGTTAATTTTGATTTATTCTTAATAGCCTCAGATTGAAAAACATTCAAAACTCCCCAGTTATTTAAATTAGTATCAATCTTCTTTTGTTTAATAGAGGGTATTTTAGAAGGATTATCAACACCATATTTATCAATACAAGATTTCTTCATTT
>Ga0209702_10004387_pt1 | contig 20529 bp, 25 predicted proteins | sample FRY01_FD_187210 | JGI IMG/M metagenome (GOLD analysis project Ga0209702, IMG submission 187210) | Freshwater microbial communities from Lake Fryxell liftoff mats and glacier meltwater in Antarctica - FRY-01 (SPAdes) (version 2) | ecosystem: Environmental > Aquatic > Freshwater > Ice > Glacier... | reverse complement strand
AACGTAGATGAAGGAGGTACTCTCGCTCCTATGGGCACAGGGCCTATTAGTCAGCCTCAGCCAATCCAGCAAACACAAACACAGCCTCCTGTAGACATCTTAGCCTCCATTATGACAGGCATCAACATAGCCAGAGAGAAGGGTTTACAGTACGGGTATGACCCGAGCATAGAAGCAGACAAAGGCCAAGGACGCACCCTAAGAGGGGCAGACACAGGCTTCGTAGCAACTAAGAGTAACAAGGAAAGTCGGGGCAGAACGTCTGCCAGATGGCTAGGGAATTACTTAGACAGTAATAATATACCTAGGATCAAGATTGATGAAAACGGTAATAAGTGGGCCTTGAACACAGGAGGCATCGGCCTCAATGACGGTAGCAGATTAACTAAAGAAACTGGGTGGAAAGAGGGTGTGGTGGTACATCAGGCATTAGGGCCTGTAGGCACATACTCTGTACCTGTCACTGAAAGAGTTAAAGTCAGTGCTCTAGATAGAGTAGGTCAAGGGTTAGCGATCTTAGGTGCCTTGACTGGCGTAGGGGCGCTGGCCCTCATTGCCCCTGCGATGAAAGTGGTTACAGGCCAGACCCTGAAGACAGGGGACTGGATAAACGCAGTCACAGGTAGCTTAGCGGCCACAGGTGCCCTTGTACCGCCGGTAGAGACAGTAGGCGTAGCTGGACAAGCAGGCACCTCTCTTGCCACAGGCGGCACCCTGTCGTCTATGATGGCCCCTGTCGGCACAGGCACCGTATTGGCTAACTCTGCTGCTTTAGGTAAAGGCTTGGCAGGGTTAACTTATGCTCAGTCTATAACGGCCCTTAACTTAGCTGCTTCTGTTGCAAGGGGGGATAAACCTTTGGAGGGGTTGATAGGGGCTTTCGGTATACCTTTGACCGAGAAGGCTCTAGGTTTCTTAGACATCTCTGGCCTTGGGATACAGAAGAACGATCTAGTCAAAGGCTTAGTTAAGGCAGAACAAGCACTAGCCGGAGGGTCTAGTGTACAGTCTGCTTTGCTTCAGGGTCTTGGGAAGTACATAAAAGAAGGAGGGTCTCTGGGTAACTTATCTTTACCTGAGACACCTGCTTTTATTAAGAACTTTGAAGACGTAATCAAATCCGTAGGCAGTATAGTCGATGATGAAGTCTTTCAGAAGATAAACAACGGACTAAAGTCTGTTGCTGAGCCTGTGCTTGAAGCAGGGCGGACTATCGATGACTCTGTCCTCCAGCCTGTAAAAGAAGTCATAAAGTCTGTTGCTGAGCCTGTGCTTGAAGCAGGGCGGACTATCGATGACTCTGTCCTCCAGCCTGTAAAAGAAGTCATAAAGTCTGTTGCTGAGCCTGTGATTGATGTAGCACAAGAAGTTGGCCACGTAGGCGCAGGGGTTGTAAACGCTGTAGTTAAACCTATAGGGGAAGCAGGTCGAGCTATTGATGATGTCATCCTCCAGCCTATAAAAGACGCAGTGCCACGGATTAATGGGTCAGGGCTTGTTCCTGATGGCCTCCTAGACGTCGTAGGGGGGCTGTTCTCTGATTTTCTAGGGGGTAGGTCAGGGGGTCGTCAGGGGGGTTCCTTGGGGCTTCTGAGAGCGTCTCAGGACGAATGGGCTATAACCCGCAGTAACCCACAGCCTTACGCTGACTTAAAGTATAATCCAGCAGATCTTTTACAGAAGACCCAATTAAACCCGATAGTGAGACGTTAGAACTATGATGACTTATCTCCAGCTAGTGAACGCTGTACTCAGGCGCATAAGAGCAGATGAAGTATCTACAGTCTCTGAGACTCGTTACTCTGCCTTGATAGGGGACTTGGTGAATGACGCTAAGGATTTAGTGGCTGCTGCTTGGGATTGGTCTGTCCTTAGGCCCACCATAATTGTAACCACTGTATCGGGCACACAAAGTTATTCCTTGACAGGTTCCAGAGATGATGTTAAAATACTTGAAGTAACCAATGCAACCTCTACAATCTTCCTACAGTACGTTACTGACCATTGGATGATTAACCAATCTCTAAACTCTTCAACCACTAACTCTTCTCCTTCTTACTATACCTTCGACGGTGTAGATAGTAACGGAGACTCTAAGATTAAGGTGTTTCCTATCCCAGATGGAGTATACACTCTAAACTTTAAGGCTGTCGTTCGTAACCCTACTTTAACTGCTAACGCCACTCAGATCGTCATCCCTACGGCCCCTATCCTTCATCTAGCCGTAGCCTTGGCTGCCAGAGAACGAGGGGAGACAGGTGGTCAGACTACAGTCGAATACTTCTCTGTTGCTGACCAGTACTTGGCTGACGCTGTGTCACTGGACGCCAACAAACACCCAGAAGAACTCATCTTTAAGGTGGTCTAACTAGATGTCACAACCCTTACAGAATATTAATATAAGCGCACCGGGATTCAGGGGTCTGAATACTGAAGATAGTCCTGTGGGCCTTGATCCAGCATTTGCGTCTATTGCTAATAACTGCATCATAGACAAGTACGGGCGCATAGGCGCAAGGAAAGGACGGGATCTCTTAACTACCGCAGCCACACCTTTAGGCACAAGCGCAGGGATAGCTGGTCTGATAGAGCATACAGATACGACTGGAGGGAACACTGTCTTTTCTACAGGCAACAATAAGATATTTTCTGGAACAACCACCCTTACGGACGTGACACCGGCAGCCACTACGATAACGGCTGACAACTGGAAAATGGTGAACTTCGACTATCACTGTTACTTTTTTCAAAAGGGTCATGTGCCCCTCATCTATTCAGATCACGTAGGGACACTGGAGAAACTCTCTGCCCACCCTACCTACGCAGGCACAGCACCACAGGGCAATGAAGTACTTGCAGCCTTCGGTAGACTCTGGGTAGGGGATATAGCTGGGGACAAAGGTACACTGTACTGGTCGGGGTTGCTGGATGGTGCCGTCTGGACAGCCTCAGACACAGGATCTATTGACCTTACGAGAGTATGGCCCACAGGCTTCGATGAGATAGTGGCGCTGGTGGCCCATAATGGTTACTTAGTTATATTCGGTAAACGAACTATACTTATTTATTCTGGGGCCACAACCCCTTCAACTATGACCCTACAGGACACCATCGCCAATGTTGGTTGTGTTGCTAGGGACTCTGTACAGCACACAGGGACAGACGTTATATTCCTCTCTGATCAAGGTGTTCGTAGTCTAGGTCGAGTCATACAAGAAAAATCCCTGCCCTTGCGTGACATCAGCAAGAATATTAGGTCTGACTTATTGGCGCTGCTCTCAACGCAAGTCACTAAGTTAGCCTCTGTCTACAGTGCTTCAGACGCCTTCTACTTGTTATCTTTTCCAGATGCTAAGCAGGTGTACTGTTTTGACATGCGGGCACCTATGGAAGATGGGTCGTACAGAGTAACCACTTGGTCTAACGTAACGTATCTTGCTCTGGCCCGACTAGCTGATGGCTCTGTGTACATAGGGGACGTAGCGGGCATAAGCAACTACACAGGCTACTACGAGAACGGAGCTACCTACAGGCTCTCTTACTATACGCATCCTATGGCCTTCGGGGATTCTTCTCGACTGAAGATGCTCAAAGACATGCACGTCACGTTCATCGGCGGTCAGAACGCACAGGCTTATGTATTCTGGAGTTATGATTATACAGGGGATTACAGATCACAGGCTCTGAGTATCTCTGCCGGTGTCCTTGCTGAATTTAATGTATCTGAGTTTAATGTGTCAACCAGTCAGTACAGTGCCTCTATCATCATAGACAAGCACAGCGTCAAGCCATCAGGGGCAGGGACCTTAGCCTCTATCGGTGTAGAGGTTCTTATAGACAACGATCCTATCTCCATACAAGAAATAAACATACAGGCCCTCATGGGCAGGATGGTCTAGTGAAGAATTCAAGAGGATTAACTTAATGGCTATATCAGATATCTTAAATCTAGGCGCTCAAGTCTACAACATTGAGAATACAGCCAATGCCCTCCAGAATACAGGGCAGCAGATGTTGACTGGAGCCAACCAGATAGGCCAGCAAGCCTCTGATAATTCACAGTTCAGACCTTTTGGTGTGACTTCTGCCTTCGGTGGGGCACAGGCTACCCAGAATGGACTTAATCTAAACTATAATCCACAGCAACAGTCGTTCATGGATAGGATGGGACAGAACGTCAACCAGCAGGCCGGTCAGATCGGGCAGCCTAACCCCTATTCTTCCCAGTTACAGGGCTTACAGGGCCAAGGCTTTGGTGGTGCCCAAGGGTTCATGGGAGCAGCACAAAGACAAGACCCAAGGCTCTCCGGTATGCAGGGGCAATACGGAAATATCTTCAACCAACAAACATCTCAGTTCGGTCGTCCTTCAGGCATGGAAGGCATCACCAACCAAGCACTAGGCATGGGACAAGGGCTGACCAGTCAGTCCGGACAAGCAGGGCAGCAACTAGGAGGCTTAGGCTCTATGTTTGGTGGGATGTCTGGTCAGTTAGCAGGCCAGAACACCTTCTCTAATAACTTAGCGGGCACAGGAAATCAAGCATATAACCAAGGACAGAATCAGCTAAGGGGTTCTCAGTTTGCTGGGGCAGGTCTCCAGAACCAAGGACAACAGCTCTCAGCTCAAGGTCTTGGGATGATGTCTCAAGCAAATCAAAACTACGGGCAGTTAGGGCGGTTTGGTCAGCAGGCTCTGGCTATGGGTCAGCAAGGCTTAGGTCAAGGTGCCCCACAGGACATCGAAGCACTCAGGGCACAGTTCGGAGGCATGGCAGGACAGGCAGGTAGAGACTTTAATCAGTTCGATAGGGCAGGACGAGAGTCTGATGTATACAATAGGCTCCGGTCGCTCCAGTCTCCTGAAGAAGAACGTAGACAACTCCAGTTAAACCAGCAACTACAGGCTCAAGGGCGTGGTGGTGTTCGTACTGATATGTTTGGAGGCACACCAGAACAGTTAGCTCTGGCCAAGGCTCAAGCTGAAGCACAGAATCAAGCTGGACTCATGGCTATGCAGCAAGCAGGGGCTGAGGAACAACAGGCTTTCCAGAACGCTATGGGCCTCTCATCACAGACAGGCGCTCTGGCAGGACAGTCCTCTGACCTTCAAAACCAAGCACAGGGCAGAGCAGCACAGCTTTCCCAGTTAGGCATGTCTGCACAGCAGATTCAATCCCAGCTTCAATCAGAGGGTTTTGGTCGTGGGGCACAAGCCGCACAGCTCGGTGCCCAATTCCAGCAAACGGGATCAGGCTTACAAGACGCCGCCCAGCAAAGAGGCGCACAGTTACTACAGATGGGGATGTCTTCTGATCAGATACAGTCACAGTTGCAGTCTGAGGGTCTGGGAAGAGCTACGTCAGCAGGTGCACTCTCTGGTCAACTTGGGCAAGCAGGAAGCGGGTTACAGACTGATGCGCTTAACAGAGGCATGAGCCTAAGTCAACTAGGGATGCAGGGTCTACAGGGTCAAGAGGCCCTACGTTCCTCTCAACTACAAAACCTCTTAGCTACAGGACAAGGGCAACAAGGTCTTTCTGCATTACAGCAACAATTACAGTCAGGTAATATGGGCATGGCTCAAGGCATGTTTGGTTTAGGCCAAGCAGCAGGGATGGCTCCTGCACAACAGCAAGCAGCTAATCTTCAGAATCTGTTGTCCCTGCAGCAGGCCCAGTATGCGCCTGAGAACCAACTATTGAACAGTGTCCAAGCGGGCACCCAGTTTGCAAACATAGCAGACGTAGGCCGAAGACAAGGGGCGCAGCTACAGGCTGAGGCCGGTATGTCAGGACTAGAGGGAATGTTGACAGCGAACATGGGTGCAGCAGATGCCCGTAGCCAATATGGACAAGCTATCGCTAGGCTCTTAGGTCAACAGGGACAAGAGCAGGGCATGCTGTCCGGCGGTGGTGCTCCAGCCGGTGGCGGTCAGCCTTCTTTTAGTGATCTCTTAGGCGGGGCTGCTGGTGGTGCGGCAGTAGACTGGTTCAGAAGTCAATTAGGTGGCGGGAACCCCAACTCTACAGTAGGTGATTACACTGGCGGCGGGTTGTTCGGTGGGGGTAATATTCCACATAATAACGCTGATGGCTCGTACAACGGCTGGAACTGGGACGCACTAAACTTTGATGGCGGAGGCACTGGCTTAAACTTTAATAATCCTATACCTTTTGGCGGGTCAGGCGGAGCAGGAGGGTACAACGGCTGGAACGGGGACGCACTATACTTTGATGGCGGAGGCACTGGCTTAAACTATAATAATCCTCTACCGCAGCCTTCGATCGCGGTGAGAAAAGTCGCAAGGACGCAGCCTTTAGATCAACCCCGCTTAAAAGGGTTGGGCACTGGCTTAAACTATAATAATCCTCTACCAGTATTTTAATAACGCTGACCCCTTTTCCTTCGGGCCGCAGTAATGCCACGCACAGCGGCAGACAGAGCCTTTAGAATTTTCGCTTAAGATAAACATAGGATAATATAAGATGGCTTTAGGCTTCAGTACAGGAATGATGGACAGGGTTGCTAACTTCGGAAAAGCTAGGCCCGAAGAGCCTGCGGGGATGATGGGGAGTAATGACCCTTTGGCACGAGCGTTAGGTGGTGTGGTAGGTACGGACATGCGTACTGCACCTGAACGCTCGAATCAAGCCCTAAATCAGATTCAGAATAAACAGAGTCAAGAAGGCATTATGCAAGCCCTCTTAGTTCAAGCACAGTATGAGCAAGATCCTCAGAAGAAGATTGCTTACTTTATGAAGGCACAAGAAGTAAAAGCAGATATGGTTAGTCAACAGAAGGCCATGGTCACAGTTGCCGCACAACAAAAAAGCTGGGCGGTTACCGCTGATTTAGTGAAGAGTGTCTTGCCTGAGCTTGTGCCCGCTATCCAGCAAGGTGATCCAGAAGCATTAAAAGTTGCTTATGCCTACGTGTCCCAGAATGAGATAGATCAGTGGTCTTCTGTCGGTAATAATTTGTTCAACAGACGTACAGGAGAATTTAAATTACTTGTCGATGAGAAGTCTGAAGAAAATGGTGCAGGGGGTACAACAGTAGCACAAAAGCAATCATTAATCAAGATAGCCCGTGCTAAGTTTCCTCCCGGTGATGTACAGGATTCCATTATAGACGGCATTCTCTCTGGCCTATACCCCGATCTTAAGTCCTTCGAGAAACTTTTTCGGGGTGACACTAAGATGGGCGCCCCGACGGCTAAAGCTCTGGAAGAGTCTAATCAACGAGGGACTAAGGCAAGCGCGGGTATGGCAGAAGCCCGTAATGTTCTTAATAGGATAGATATACTAGAAAAGTCCCCCGAATGGTCAGGGGCCGGTCTCTGGGCAAAGGCAGAAACAGCAACTAAGAATGCTCTAGGCTTAGGCGACCAAGAAACGTGGATCCGTATTTACGCCAACGAAGCGATTAATAATGCTCTTGTACAAGGGCTTCCAAAGGGGGTTGCTTCCGACAAAGACATAGAACTAATACAAGCAGGCTTTCCCAACCCAGATAACGTTACGATGGATCAGCTTAAAGAATATATGCAAGCACGCGAACGGCTAGAATCTTTGATTCTTGATCGCTCTTTGCTGTTTGATAGACACATTCAAAAAGAGGAAGAAGCAAATAAGGGGCCTGTAACTTCCGCAGGGTTTCTTCAGAAAGAAATTGCGTTTTTTCGTGCAGCCTCAAAACTACAGCAATTTATGGATAATGCCCCAACAACGGAAGCCCAAGATAAATACTTACAAGACTTCGAGGATAGCTTTGGCATAATTCCTTCCATTTACACACAGAACGGGTACTAAGACATGGCAAAGAGCCTCTTTACAGGGAAGGAAATAGATGAGAGCAGCCCTTTCTTTAGTGCGGCTACGGGTTTAGTTTCGCGTAAGAATACGTTCTACGAAGAGGCTGTGTCCCCTGATCAGAGAGGTGTAGACGCGACGGAGGCTGCTCTCCATAAAGATGCAGAGAGGATAGACTCCGGTGAATACAGCAGAGGAGACTACGAGGCGTTGGGCAGGGCTTTCTTAGACGGACTGCTATTAAACTGGGGAAGTGAGATAGGGGCCTCAGTCGGGGCTTCATTTATTAAGCTCTTTGCTCCTGATGTCGCTGAAGGTAAGACATTATCTGAAATCCGAGAGGAGATGCTCTCTAGTCTGGAAGCTAAGGATGCTGCCTTCATGGAAGAACATCCTGTTGCATCCATCTCTTCCAACATTGCAGGGTCTTTCCTGTCCCCTGCGTGGCTTAAGGCAGGTAAGCTGATGAATACGTCAGCTAACATATACAAGGCTGAGATTGCAAGGAAGGCGACTTCTGCAACTCAAGGCTTCCTAGCTAAAGGGGGTACAGACGCTCTTCGTGCCCAGCATAACCTAGCACAACAGTTCTCTGGACTAGGCCCTCTCGCCTTTAATGCAGCAACTAAGATCAACCCTCTGGCTCCCGCTGTCGGTGTTGGTGTCGTTGGTGGGGCCATCGCTGGCCTCGGTATCGCAGGGACACAAGAGGAAAAGGATAAAGCTGCGGTAACTAGTGCCGCCATAGGAGGGGCCTTTCCTGTCGTGGGTGCAGGCGTAGGTAAAGCTTACACAGCATTTTCCCGTACTAGGGTTGCTCAACAACTGGGAGAAGGGAAAGACTTCGTTAGTCTTATGTTCACTGAGAATCTTGAAGGCGGTGGGGCTGTTATAGCCAACATATATAAGTCCCTAATCGCCAAATCCTTTGGTGGGCGTACACTCTTAGAACAACAAGCCATGAATGTAGGAGGTCGTGTTAGTGTCCCCTTTGCCTCTGCTGCACAAGGAAAGGCTCTGGCTGATAAAGCAAGGAAGACCCTCGCTACCATTAAACAAGCAGCCGCAGATAAACAAGGTACTGGAAATAGCCTCGCCAAAGAGCTTAGAGATGAGTTAAAGGCAGACCTCAAAGAGGATGGTATAATAGCTCGTTCCTCGCTTACAGAAGACTATGCAGATAAAATAAAGTATCTTGAGGACGCAGTGGCTTCGTCTAAAGCTGCCGTGGAATACCATGCAGCAAAAGAAGTAGATGCAGTCGCTAATGCACTCCAGACTAACTTTATGAATATGGCCTTCGCAAAGTCAACAGCAGCCTCCACGACACAGGCAGAGAGAGATATTTTATTAAGTATGGCCCCACAACAGCGAGTGGCTTATCTTGATAATCTCTGGAAGACTTTCGGTTTTTCTGGAGCAAAGCAGGTATCTTTTAAAGTAAATCCTGTTCAGATAGAGAAAGACTTGATTAAGATACTGGATGATGACTTTGAAGCCATTGCGCTCTTGGGCGGCACAGGGCCAATGAGCAAGATAAAAGAATTTGTCTCTGAGTCGCTTAAGCGTGAGCTGCCTGACCCCATCATCTCTATTAATGCGAAAGGGGAGATATCTGCAACAGCCTCTAACGTAATGAAAGGTGAATCTTTAGTCAATATGCGTAGTAAGCTAGGGTCGTTCTTAAGCAATGTTTCGGAGAACAAGGGTGCCTTACGAGCAGCCACAAGCAAAGTACAAACATACTTTGATGATATGATTGAATCCCAGCTAAAAGCAGGTGGAAATACGAAGGCTATTAAAGAGTTTGCTGAGGATAAGGAAGCATGGAGTGTCTTTCAGAACACGCAAGAATCTGTGTTCAGGGCGACTAAGGCTGCCTCTCCTATCCCCGGAGCCTTCACTGCTGAAGATTGGATAGATGCTGTAAAGTCCACAGGGAAGAGATTTGCTACTCGCGGGGAAGGAAGACTACAAGCCGAAGCACACAGGGTTGCTGTTGTGACTAAAGCCAATACCGACAACATTATGGGCTTGGCTAATAAGCAGGCAGTAGCTCTAGGTAAGAAGTTCAAAGCAGGTAAAACAGAAGCTATTAAAGCTAAGTCTGCTGAGATGCTTAACTTAAAGAAACAAGAACTCGCCTCTGTCGCCGCCATTAAAAAAGAATATGAAGGGAAGGCTAAGACGCTGTTCAATATCAAGGAAGCAGAACAGCGGATAGCTACAGTAAAGGCGCAGATGGTTCAAAATAAGTCTACGCTCTCTAGTGAAATACACAGCATGATGAGTGAGCTTAAGTGGTTCCATGATGCTATACCTAACGAGGCTATCAGTACCTTTGAGCAGATGTTCGCTACAGGTGTGCTAGGAGCCGCAGGAGACTTAGTTCTCCCTGCTTCTGCGATTAAGCTGACAGGAGACGGTCTCATGCCTACTCTAGGCAGAGGCGCTATTATGGGCTTCTTGACAGGGCGCGAGAGTTTCCAGCGAATGCTTGCAGGACAAACAGGTTGGCAGGACAGTATGCGGAATGTAGCAGCCTCTGTAAACAAGATCACAGAACCTTTAGCCAGAGAAGGTGTAGGGCTGGGCATGGTAGGTGGGGCTTCGGCGGCGGCTACTCAGCAACAGGGTCTCCTATTCTCCCCGAAAGAAGCCTCTCTAGTTGCTAAAAGTAGTCCTCGAACTAAACGAGATACTTGGGCTGCTCTTGCTCGAATAGGAAAACTTGAGTTGCTACAGACCCAGAACCCTAATCTGTATAAGGTTCTGAAGGCTTCACAACTTCATTAAAGCCCAGATAGCAAAAGGCCCCAGTCAGGGGCCTCGTGTTAAACGGAAGTCTAACTTCTTTCTAACATGACCCCAAGAACACCTTAACCCTATCTGCCACGAGTCTAGCTAACTCAGCCTCTCCCTTCGTTACGAAAGAGCCTAAGTACATAGGTATCTTAGAGATTGTGATGTCTGCTCTCCACATCTCCGTAGATGTTGTGTAGCTTACGCCTACCGTTCCCGTTGTATTAGACGAGCCAACGGTCTTAGGTGCCTTGAAGTAAGGGACACCCTTCGCCCTGCTTCCTCTATCATAGAAACAAGGGAGACCTTGGTCTAAGTTGCGCTGTTCATTCATTTCCTAATCCTCGTCCTGTGAAGTAAATGTACACTCTGTTCATAGCAGCTATGTCTTTCTCGACTGTTGCTGGATAGGGGCCGTAGTCGTACTCTTCCGACAGTGATCTTATGGCCTCATGCATTGCTTGTCCAACTTGTTCATCATTCATATTCATCAACCTCTCCCGTCAAGACAGCCAACTTCACTTGCTCCAGTAAAAAGATGAACGCAGATTCCTCCATGTTCGTGGAGAACATCAACCTCTCTGAATCAAAGGCTTTACAGATCAGGATGCACTCATCGTACTTAGCTAAGCCTTCTTCTTTCTCGAAGCGATTGATGACATCCTGAACAGAAGGCCCTTTGTCTTCTTGGGTTTTCTGTTTACCAAAGTCTCCCTTAATGACTTCCATCAACGCTTCCCTCCCTGCTGTGCTTCGATTAAGGCCAACAAGCGACTCTCGTACCATTCAGCTTTCTTCAGGTCTTCTGCACCGTTCTTATATGGATACCTCCATCGGTACTTTAAGCTATTGCCGCGTAAGTATCCTATGAACTCTTCTTTAGTCAGCATAGCCTCTATGCCATCGATGCACTCTAGTTTACCGTTGTTGTAGTGTGCTGGCCTGTCTACAGGGTGGAATGTCTGTTGTGCTGGTGTTCCGCTGTGTTTCTTGGGTACAATGTCCCATTCTCTGGGTCTGTTCATGGCGTCCCATGCGCTTGAGTATGCATCGTTCAGTCTACTCCCTGTCTTGTCTTCACTCATCAGCTTAACTCCTCGAAGTGTTCAATGTGCATCATAACCCTATCCTCAAACCTGTCCAGTATATCCGCTGAAGTCAACTCCAACACCTCACACAATAAGTCTGGGTCGTACTCATCCAATATCCTTTCCTTTAGTTCGTCATAAGTCCTACTCATGATCCGGTCTTCCCTTTAGATACTCCAGCAATTCTGTCATAGTCTGTAGTGTGAACCAAGGGAGTCCTTCTTTGTCACACCATTGGCCCATATTCATTTTAGCACCCTTACGAACCTTTGTGTACTCACTACTCAATAAAAACACAAGCTCTTTCCCTCCTGTGTCTCGAATAGCCTTGTACTTCATTACGTCCCCCTCTCGAAAGAACCCCTTGCACTCGATCATTATTCCTGTTCTCTTGTCCACGAAGTCAGGTCGATAGTGCCTGTAAGTCATGTAAGGGATGTCGTAAGGCTCGTAGTCAAAATCTTTAGTCTTCGCTGTAGCCTTAGCGAACTTAGCTTCTAGTTCTGATCTGTATCCGTCTCTAGGCTTAGCCTTCATCCACAGTCTCCTTAAGATCAATCGGAGGTTGCCACATGACACCCTTTTCTCTCAGCATCCACAAGAGCCTTGCTTGCTGGATAAAGTACACATCATCGTAGCCCTTGTCTGTATAGTGCGACCAGACCACTGTACACATCTCCTGTACACTCAGGGCCAAGGGTAACGCCTTAGCCGCTGTTACCTTCCCGTAGCCCGCTATGCCTGTGATCCCATCCGTCGCATCACCCATAAGCAACTGCCTGTAGAAGTTAAGATCAGCATCGGCCACGGACACGTTGTTCATGACTCCGGTATCTGGGTTAAGGTGCCAGCCCGGTGTGTTCCTTAGATCCTTGTCGATAGAGACTATGCAGTTGTTCTCAGGGTTCTCTAGGCACAAGTAACTCACTGTGTCATCGGCTTCTTCCCCGTGACAGCGTATGGCTTTGTACTTCTTGACCATGTAGTCTTTCATGGCTTCAATGTGCACAGGTTTATCTAGGGGACTCCTTATAGCCTTGTACTCAGGGTCAACGGTATAGCGGAAGTTGCCCTTCCCGCCTATGTACAACTGATGCGTCACGCACTCTGGATGACCTAAGATCCCATCTATATAGGTCCTTAGGTTGGTTAAGGCATGGCTTAGAGGCCCTCCATCTTTACAAGGCACGATCAACAGACAAGGATCTTCGCCTACGAAAGCCACAGCATCTTTCTTGTACTGGATTCTACGGACTACTGTCTCTCCTTCCCGCACTTCGTACCACCTCTCTTCTCCTGCACACCCTGCTTTGTACAAGGCTGAATCTGCGTCAATTAGAAAATGCATACCCTTCCCCTAAAGTTAATGTGTCTCTGCCCAGCTCTGGCCAACCTTATATTCACCGTTCAATGGGCACTTCATATTAAAGTGAATACCCGCTGACTGTATACAGGCTACTGCTAGTCTACCGAACTTGTGTGCGTCACGAGTAAGGACTTCAGTCTGAACCTCATCGTGAATATTCCCTACGAACCTATGGTCTATGTTCCATAGTTTACTATATTCATCCAGCGTAGTCAATGCCTTCTTCATTACGATGGCCCCAGCAGACTGAAGTAATGTGTTCAAGGCTGCATGTTCTGAGCGTATGTACACCTTTCTCCCGTCAAGCCCAAGCAGGTAGCCTTGTGGTACTTTAATCGCTACACGATCCTTGAGAGACTTAAGGGCCGGTATCGCATTGATGAACTTTGTCTTTAGTGCCCTCCCCTCCTTCATAGACCCCCCTACAATAGACCCTATCTTAGCGTCCCCTGCTCCGTATAGAAATGTATAGATGAAAGTTTTTGCTTGTTCTCTTGTGTTGAATCCCGCTGCTTTCATGTTAGCTGTGTGCACATCACCCTCAAGTATCTCCCTCGTGTACTCTGGATCATCCATATAGTGTGCCAGCATCCTAAGCTCTAACCCTGACGCATCCATACCCACGAGACTATACCCATCTGCTACTATCCAGCAGCGCCTAGCCTCCTCCCCGTAAGGCTTACCTTTGGCTGTGACTTGTGCCACGTTAGGCTTAGAATGCGTCATACGTCCTGTGACAGCCCCATTAGAGTTCACTCGACCATGTACCCTATCTTTGTCGTCCACGGCATCCAGCCAGCTCATTACGCTTGTGGCTCGACGTCTGATCATATTGTACTCGTTGATCAGATCCACTTCAGGAATCCCCTCAACTTCAGCCAGAGTAGCCTCATCGGTCTTGATGGAGCCTTTGGGATGTGAGTCAGTAGGTTTAGTGTAGTGGACAGGTTCCCACCCATAGTGCATAAGATGCTTTGCGACCATAGCGCCTGAGCCTAGCTCAAAGATAGGGTAGTCTATGCGAGAGAAAGTACCGGCCACCTGTGCCCACGAATCCCCTAAGAACTTCAGGCCGACTACAGACATGCTGTCATCCTTCTTGAACTTAGGTGTTATCTGCTTAACGAAGGCCGGTAGAGGCTTGAAGACAGCCTGTACGTTGTCCTGAAGGGTCATCTGTCTTTCCTTTAGTACACCATATAACTCATAGGCATAAGGAACATCCAGTTTCCACCCATTATCTCTTTGTCCCTGTATAACGAAGGCCACATCGTGTTCAAGGTCAATGGAGTCTTGACTAAAGCCTATCAACTCTGACTTTAGGGCTTCCAGTGTCTTCTCTGCCACTAGTACATCCTGATGACAGTAGGCCACCATCTCTGGTGTTAGCTGACTCCAGTCCTCATATTCACCCTTGGCAAACCCTAACGCCAGTCCCCACGTAACCAGCCTATGATCAGGAAACCTTGACGGGTTAGCTAGGCGTGAGAGAACTAATGTATCCCTGAGCACATGACGACTGAAGTCTATAGACCAGAGTCTGCTTAAGACAGGATAGTCAAACCCTATGCCGTTGTGGGCATAAAGCTCAGATGGTTCTAGTTCGTTCAGATATTCCTGAAACGCTTGTTTATCGTAGAACACTAAACCGCCGGAGACACAAGCACACCAGATAACTGTGGGCTTTAGTCCATCGGTTTCAATGTCTATGGTTACTTCTTTCCTCATACTGCATCTCTCCCATGGTTCTCGTGATACCCATAGTGTACCTCAGCCTCTTTACGAACAGCAACAGCCTCGTTGAAGTCTTTGAAGTAGCCGAGGTGTTTATATTTACCACCTACACCTATCCTCACATGCCAAGCGGCATGGGCTTTATTCCACTGCACACCTGTAACACCCGACGAATTATTACGCCACTTTGCTACATTCCTCATGTTTTCTTGCGTTGTAACTGCGCGTAGGTTTAGTAGTCTGTTGTCTGCTTTAACTCCGTTTATGTGGTCGAGGTCCTCCGGTGGGAAGGTGCCTGTATACCAGAGCCAAGCTAGTCGATGAAGTGCATACTTTTTCCCTTTAATCTTTATTCTCATATAGCCCTGCCGACCCAGCCCCCCTGCGGGCTTCCCACGTACGATCTTTGGTGCACCCGCCCCCCACGTAAACACACCTGTATCGGGATCATAGTCTAAGTCTTTAAGCAACTCCATGTCACTAATCATTCCCTGAGATCCTTCATTGCGTTTAAGTCCTCAATGGATACATTCCAACAGTCACTGGCTACCTGCCAGCCATTGGCCACATCCACTGTACCCTTCTCCTTAAAATCCGCTAAGTCAAAGTACTCTTGTTTATCTAGCCACCCTAATAACCAGCAGACAGAGTAGTCATTCTTAACGCGAGTAAACAAGTAAACATCACAATCCTGTTTAGTATTATGGTCAGAGATCGAACAGTCATAATGAGTCAAGGGTTGATAACCTGTACGCTTAGTCTTTACGTCGATCTTAAGCTCCTCGTAGATGATGTCGTAGTCGTAGCTGTTGTCTAAGCCTGCTTGAATTGAGCCTGTGAGGTACTTAAGTGCTATGTGTTCCCCCACAAAACCAGCTAGGTTCCCTTGACCTCTGGTTATACTGTTTCTGAGTGTACCCATGGCCATTGCTTTCTTGTGTGCTGCGGTCAGGATGCTTGTGGTTATGCCCATCTCTACGATGTCTGCCTTAGAAACCGGCATTCTCACCTCCTCTGTCTTTATTACCTTCTAATGGTTCTAGAACCTCTACCATACGTCCTGTCTTTATATCATAGAACAGATAGCAAGCAGGGCCAGTCAGGCCGCTGTACCTGTTCTTCAGTACACGAACGAGGCTTGTGTTGCGTATCATAGCATCCTCGTGCTGCTGATTACGCTCTAAGCCTATGACCATGTCAGACAACTGTGCTATGGCCTGTGATCCCCGCAGTTCACTTAGGCTTATGCGCCCACCTTCCTCGTGTGAACCACTGGACGCACGCTTTAGGTGGCTGATGAGGAATAAGCCTATACCCAGTTCCTGCACGAGCGTCCTTAACTTAGTCATAATCGAATCAATGTTCTTACGTTCATCTCCACCGTCTTCCTGACTAGAAACCACTATCGACAAATGGTCAAGGACTATCCACTGGCAATCCAGCGCCTTGACCATATAACGGATCTTGTTCAGAAGATTATCACTGGCAGTTGAACCGAAGTGATCAAAGAGGAAAAAGCGATTAGTTCCGAAGGTCTTTTCCCAGTAGGGTCTAAGGACACTGTCCTCCACATTCTCCTCAAGGTGCAAGGGTCTGTTGGCTTCGATGGACATAAGTCCTAGTGCTGAGGAGGCCACATCTTCTTCTAGTGCCACAACACCTATATTTGTCTCAGTGGCTCTCAGAAAATAATGTTCCAGCTCTCTCACCATCTGCGACTTACCCATCCCTGAGCCACTGGTCAACGTAACTAATTCGCCTAGTCTCATTCCCCTAGTCAGTTGATTAAGCCCATCCCAAGGATAAGGTAGGGATTTAACTTTACGCTTGGTGATTATTCGATCCCAAGTATCAACGCCTGCCATGATCCCATCTGGTCGATGTACCTTAGCATCCCAGAAAGCCTTAGTGAACAAACCTATCTGGTTTTTCTCTAGCATCTCCCCTGCATCTTTCAGCGGTAACTTCATAATCTTTACTTTATTAGGACTGAACAGGTCTTTAACTGCGTCAACAGCTAACCTACCGGCCTTATCCGAATCGAAGCAAAGCACTATGGAGTCATAACCTTCGAGCCACTGGAGGTTCTCCTTGATCTCTTTAGCCGCGGAATTGGCTCCTTGTCTAAGAGACACCACATCCCACTTCAGGTCAAACATCTCAGAGACAGCCATTGCGTCTATCTCGCCCTCTGTAATCGTCAGAAACTTCCCTCGACCAGCACATGCAGATTGCCCGAAGAGCCCTAAGTTGTCTGAGGTGCCTATGACGAAGAATTGTTTACCCGCAACAACCCTTGTCTTGATGGCCTTGGTGTCTCCTGTGTCCTTATCTTTGAATGGATAATGATGTTTGCTGATTGTCCCGTCTGGTCCGTATTCCACGGTCACTCCAAACTTCTTACAGACACTCTCAGAGAGTTTCCTGTCTGGTATGGCTGCTATTACTCCCGTCACTTCTATCCTCCTTGTATCCCATTCTGCTGATGTCCCCGAACGAGAGGCGCTGGTGTTCTCCACCGCAAACTCGTAGTATTTACAGCCAAAGCAAACAGCGTGCCCATCATCATATCTAGCTAAGTTATTCTTACTTAAGCACTTAGGGCAGCCTTCGTGTCTTAAGAACTTGCTGGTTGTTTCTGTTGTCATCTTATTCTCTATTCGCTTGTGGTGACTGATGATGGAGTGATGAGAGGACCTCCTTAGACCCTCCTCCCCTCCTTCTTTCCCTAGAGTTCATCATCCTCATCGAACACACTCTCAGCGACTTCTAGCACACGTACCGCATTCAGATAAGTAGGTGTCCCATGCACAGGGTGTGTGTTTCCTGACTTCCACTGTACACGTACTATAGAGTCTCTGGGGATAGCGCCTTTGAAAGGCATTCCCTCTAAGTCTACTACCTGTACTTCGTACTGACTAGCGAACTTGCGCTGTTGATTGCCTTCGTATTCCCTCAGCTTAACTCCGATCCCCGCCAGCTTATCAGCCTCGGAATCCTCCATAGTCAAAGTCACTGAATAACGACCTGTTGTTTTTCCTTGATACATCTCATGTTCTCTGAGGTTATCAAACGCCACTTTTCCTGTTGTGATCATAGTTATCTATTCCTTTTCAGTTTTAGTTGATGTGCTTATGTATACCCCTGAATATTCAGGGTCAAACCCCATAATAGCGTCCTCTGATTGTCTGTAACATTCTCCGCATAAGTCAAGGTAGTCCCCTGTTCTTGGGTCTTTCCTCGTTAGCTCTGCCTCTTCGAGAATATGGTTGCACGCGTAACAGCGGCTCATGTTGTCTTGTTTCTTGCTATGTACTCAAGAGCCTCAGACCCTAAGAGAAGAACACAAGTCCCCTCGCGCACCACTACCTTATCTCGAATGAACGCGAGATGCAATGTCGTCAACAAGCCAGATCTCCCGTCCTTTGGTTTAATGTCCACCGTTACTGTACTCATGTCCCTTTTTTCTCCAGCTCTAAGATTCTCCCCATCATCGTAGCATTTTCAATCCGCAACTTCAAGTTCTCTGTCGCTAGACGTTCTTTTGTTTCCCAGAGGTTGAGGATGTAGGTTTCAGTTGCTTGTACATCAGTCGTCATAGTGTTACCTCTCCGCTGTTTAACTTAGCCGCCAAGCCTTCGGCGCATATAAGCTAGGACCAGTGTTCCTATAACCTTCAGCATTCTCCTGTCTCCTCCTCAGCCTCATCCTCCGGCACATACTGATATCCGAATCTCTTTCTGTACACTTGCTCGACGGATTCATTGGACATTAGTTCATACTTCTTGTCAAAGTGTGCCCTGACGATCTGCTGCGATAAGGTAAAAGACACGGCAATGTAGGCATCGATTGCCAGTTCATCGCGCATGTTAGAGTAGTCTACGTGCGTTGGTTTAGTAATGCTTATCATTGTTCTTTACTCCCTTTGTGGTGCATGTACGTTGTGTTTTTGCGCGTTAAAGTGTTAGTCATCTGTCTTCGCCTCACCTGTGGCCTCGGCCAACCTGTTCTGAGTCGCCTGTTCTAGGCGGGCCTCCCGTTGGGAAGTGACCCTTCTCCACCCTAACGTATCGCCTTACATCGTCCCACGCTGATTCTGTTGCGTCGTTAATGCTCATTTAACTTTATCCCATAGGCTTGTATCGCAACTCTAAAGGCGTTTTCGTTTGTCCCCTCACATGACGGGGCGCACTCCCATATCCCCTTTTCGCCCAACTTATTAAGCCGATGAAAATACGCACCCTTGTCTCCCGCCTCGTTTAAAGTACACTCGCAATGTGTGCAGTTCATTTCATTCTCCCGGTACGCCTTCGTGGATGTTGCCGATAACCTCGTTCCTTTTGCATTTCACTTTTCCTCATCCACTGACTGCAGCAATGCAATCAGCGCCGGTATCTGCTCATTCTTCATAATCGTGCAGTCCCATGCGCCCCCTCTGCATTGGTAGCCGAACATATACCGAAAGCCGTTCCAGACTCGCCAGTAAAAAGGACGCCAAGGGTTCAGGTAGACTGATGTATATACTTCGTTATTTTCTCTGTCGATGTAGTACCGCAGCACATGTACATCGCCATGGCACTTGCACTCAAAATACTCAAACTGCATACCGCTACTCATTATTTATCCCTCGGTTCAAATAGTTTCTTTTTTGCCTTCCTGCGTGCCGCCTTCATTGGCGCGTTAAAGTGTTATTTGGCGCGTTAAAGTGTTATTTGGCGCGTTAAAGTGTTATTTGGCGCGTTAAAGTGTTATTCATTACCCTCACTCCCTGTATACACTTCCCCTGTTAAAATCTCGTAGCCCTTCCAGAGCAATTCTACGGTGTTCGCGCCATTAGTTGCGCGGGTTGCACAGGCTGCTGCATTGGCTGCTTCGTAGGCTGCTGCATTGGCTGCTGCTGCTGCATAGGCTGCTGCTGCTGCTGCATAGGCTGCTGCTACTACTGCATAGGCTGCTGCAGAGGCTGCAAAGGCTGCTGCAGTGGCATTCTTTTCTGTTGGGTTCAGCAACCAAGCTTTTGCCGCTTCTATTGCCGCCATCGGAGCCTTAGAGTTGTGGCTGTCTCCGTACACAGGGAGACATGATTCCGCGCAGTAGATAGCCCACTCTACTCGCTGCCTATGAGTCATCATGTAGGCAAGACCGTATCTGGCATCATGATAATAGCCCTGTTTAATCGATTGTTTGAGTAGCGTCTTTGCCGATCTGCTTTTGTGTCTAACGAAGTATTTTTCAGCCCTGTCACAGCAACCTGCATCTATCATTTGTTCTAGTGTTAGCTTCATGCCTCACCCCCTGTATCCAAGCCAAGACAGGCGTAGTGACCAGAGCCGTCATCAATCATTTCGTCTTCATCACGGGTGATTGACACTTGTATCTCAAGGCCGTTGACATGACCTATTACAAAGGCGGTAGCGATGATCTTTGGTGAACTGCCCATAAAATAATCTATTTCTTCTCTAATCCGTTCGGTCAGTTTTTCAGCGTTAAGTATTAAGTTATTCACTTTGTATTCTCCCATCGAGTATAGCCAGTATCCTGTCCGCATAACTTTGTTCGGTGTAGCCTTCGTCCTCACATACTGCGCGTATCTTGGCGTGCATGGCGTCAACGTCTGACCGTCTATACCAAAAACCACATGCTTCAGGGTATGGCTCGTCGCAGAATCCGGTATTGGCGTCGATTTCCAAGTCAAGCGTATATGCTTGCAGCCCCATAGCGCCGAA
>Ga0209702_10004386_pt1 | contig 20537 bp, 18 predicted proteins | sample FRY01_FD_187210 | JGI IMG/M metagenome (GOLD analysis project Ga0209702, IMG submission 187210) | Freshwater microbial communities from Lake Fryxell liftoff mats and glacier meltwater in Antarctica - FRY-01 (SPAdes) (version 2) | ecosystem: Environmental > Aquatic > Freshwater > Ice > Glacier... | reverse complement strand
TCTCGATAATTCTTTAAGTATTTTCATCTGTGCTATTTTTACACAAATAAACAGCTCCAGAACATAAACTATTTACGTTCTGCTACCTAAAGGGGTAACCCTACAAGTAAAAAACAAAAAATGAAAAACAAAAACAAAAAACTAACTGCATTACTCTTGTTGGGCATCGGCTTCAATCAAGGGTATGCACAACAAGCAACTACCGCCTCAGGCGGAGATGCTTCGGGTAGCGGAGGCTCGGTAGCGTACTCCGTTGGGCAAATTGTGTACACAACCCATACCGGCTCAAATGGTTCGGTAGCACAAGGTGTGCAGCAACCCTACGAAATTTCAATAACAACAGGCTTGGCAGAAACTGGAATTAATCTCAATTTAACTGCCTATCCCAATCCAACAACAAATTATTTGATGTTAGAGATTGGCACTGCGACAGTGCTTAGCAACCAAACAATGTCATACCAACTTTATGACATCAGTGGAAAATTATTAGAAAGTAATGCCATTGTAGCAAACTCCACCACCATAAAAATGGAACAGCTTGCAAGGGGCAATTACTTTTTAAAAGTAAGCCAAAACAACGCAGAAGTTAAAACATTTAAAATCATTAAAAACTAAAAAACATGAAAAAGATTTTTACAATTTTAGCTGCAGTATTTCTTGTAGTAAGTGTGTTTGCTCAAGCACCACAAAAAATGAGCTATCAGGCGGTACTACGCAATACAAGTAATGTGTTGGTAACAAGCACCGCAGTAGGAATGCAAATAAGTATTTTGCAAGGCAGCTCAACAGGTATAGCAGTGTATGTAGAAACCCAAACACCATCAACAAATGCCAATGGTTTGGTAAGTTTAGAAATTGGAACAGGAACAATTGTAACAGGTACATTTGCAGGTATTAATTGGGCAACTGGTCCGTATTTTATTAAAACAGAAACCGACCCAACAGGTGGTACAGCATACACCATTGCTGGCACTAACGAATTAATGAGCGTTCCTTACGCTTTGTTTTCTGCAAATGGAACGCCTGGAGCAACAGGTTCAGCAGGAACAAACGGAACAAACGGAGTTGACGGAGCAGTTGGAGCAACAGGTTCAGCAGGAACAAATGGAACAAACGGAGTTGACGGAGCAGTTGGTGCAACAGGTTCAGCAGGAACAAACGGAACCAATGGAGCAGTTGGCGCAACAGGTTCAGCAGGAACAAACGGAACCAATGGAGCAGTTGGTGCAACAGGAGCAAATGGAACAAACGGAGCAGTTGGTGCAACAGGAACAAACGGAACCAATGGAACAGTTGGTGCAACAGGACCGGCAGGTGGTGTCGGTCCTTTTAAATTAGGTAAAGATACACTTGGAGGCATTGTGTATTACATATACATAGGTGCCGATAACCTACAACACGGCTTAATTGTGAGCAAAACCGAAAGTACAGCAGTATGGCAAGCATCGGGTGTTTTAGTAAACGCAAACCGCACTTGGGATGGTGCTTTTAATACAAATTTAATGACAAATAGTGCTGCCGCAACGTATATAGCAAGTTTAGGTGCGGGTTGGTATTTGCCATCCATTGATGAGTTAAACCGTCTTTATAATAACCGTGACCACGCCAATAAGGCACTAAATACAGGTGGCTTTACGTTGTTATCAACTACAGCTAACTATTGGAGTTCCAGCGAGACCAATAACGGCAACGCATGGTCCCAGAACTTCGCCAATGGCACCCAGACCCACCTCGGCACTAAGGACAACACCTACTATGTTCGCGCTGTCCGGGCTTTTTAACTATTTATCAATTTAACAATTTAAATATTACCGCGAAGCGGTCTATTTTTGAAAAATGGCTTTGTATTATGATTTACCACTTTACCGAGATACGTATAAACTTATATTAAAGATATTTGAATGTACCCAAGACTTTAGTAAGGAATATAAATATATGTTAGGACACAATTAAATTAGATATTTTCTATAATCATAGCAGAAGCACCGCCTCCGCCATTACAAATCCCAGCTCCACCTAATTTCGCATTGTTCTGTTTCAAAACATGAATTAGTGTTACCAAAATTCTAGAACCACTGTTCCCAAGAGGGTGGCCAAGTGCAACAGCTCCGCCGTTAACATCAACTTTCTCTGGATCCAATCCTAAAAGTTTAGTATTTGCTAATCCAACGACTGCGAATGCTTCATTTAATTCCCAGAAATCAATATCGCTAGTAGATAATTTAGCTTTCCCTAAAGCAATTGGAATTGCTTTAGCAGGCGAAGTTGTAAACCATTCAGGTGCTTGAGCAGCATCTGCGTAGCTAACAATCTTAGCGATAGGTTTCAATCCATATTTGTCAACCGCTGCTTTTGATGCTAGAATCAATGCCGAAGCACCATCATTCAATGTAGAAGCATTTGCTGCGGTAATAGTACCATCAACCTTAAATGCTGGGCGTAATCCTGGGATTTTGTCTAAAAAAACGTTTTTGTACTCTTCATCTTGAGAAATTATGATGGGATCACCTTTTCTTTGTGGAACAGCAACTGGAACAACTTCATCATTAAATTTTCCTGCTTCCCAAGCGGCAGCAGCTTTTTTGTATGAATCGATTGCAAAATTATCTTGATCTTCTCTTGTTATATTATGTTCAGTTGCGCAAAGTTCAGCACAAGTTCCCATTGGCATTTTGTTGTAGACATCCAATAAACCATCTTGGGTGATACCGTCTAACATTGTAATGTTGCCAAATTTGATTCCGTTTCTTCCTGCAACATAATGAGGAGTCATAGACATGTTTTCCATACCACCAGCAACAACGATTTCATTGTCACCAGCAATAATCGACTGTGCGCCGAGCATGACAGCCTTCATGCCAGAAGCACATACTTTGTTAACGGTTGTGCAAGGAATGTTTTGTCCTAAACCGGCACCAAGCGCTGCTTGACGGGCAGGGGCTTGACCAACTCCAGCTTGCAATACATTGCCCATAAAAACCTCATTTATAATTTCAGGATTGATATTTCCTTTTTCCAATGCACCTTTAATTGCAGTAGAACCTAAAGCGGTTGCTGAAACAGTTGAAAGTCCCCCCATAAAAGCCCCTATTGGAGTTCTAACGGCAGAAATTATATATACATCTTTGTTCATTTTCTATATTTTTTAGACTACAAAAGTACAAAATAATGATGAGTGTTTTGGTTTGAATTTGAGTTCAAAAACATTTAAATAATTGTTAAGTTTAATTCCAGACACCTTTGTTTTTAGAGTTTTCAGTAGTTTTATAACTTAATTTAACAGTTTACATTTTACATGAAGTATACAGTATTTGTTTTGACGTTAATATTTTCAATTTCAATTAAAGCGCAGGTGAAGGATACTTTGCCAAAAAACTGGAAACTAAAGGTGATTTATGGAATTAATGGAAGTCAGACCTCGTTCGTTAATTGGAATGCAGGTGGGCGGAATAACATTGCCGTTTTAGGTTTTATTGATGCATTTGGAAATTACAAGAAAGGTTCTTTTAAATTGGATAATGATTTGCACCTTGCATTAGGTGCGGTAAATTATTTAGGTAAAATAGAGGATGGAAGTCAAAGGTTTCAAAAAACGGATGATAGAATTGAGTTCAATGCAAATGCTGGAGTTCATTTAAAAAAACATTACTATTTGTCTTTGCTAGGAAACATGAGAACACAAAGTTTGGACGGGTTTTCCTACCCGAATGACTCAATTGCAGCTTCACGTTTTATGGCTCCAGGTTATGCGACTTTAGCTGCGGGAGTAGATTATAAACCAGCAGATAATTTTTCGTTATTTATATCGCCTTTGGCAGCTAAAATGACCTTTGTTAAGTCTGATAGATTAGCAAATCTAGGTGCTTTTGGTGTAAAACCTGCTGAATACGATGCCGTTGGAAATTTAATCAAAGCGGGTAAACAGTTCCGTGGTGAACTTGGAGCTTACATACAAATGAAATACAGCAGAACTATTGTTGAAAATATTAATTTCAAAAGTGGTTTGCAATTGTTTAGCAATTATTTGGATAACCCTCAGAACATTGATGTAAATGCTGAAATGTTGTTTTCATTTAAAGTAAATAGTTGGTTGTCAACATCATTACAGTGGAATCTGATTTATGATGACGACATCAAAATTACAGATAGAAACAAAAATATTGGACCAAGAACCCAATTTAAATCTGTTTTTGGTCTAGGAATGGCATTTTCTATTCAAAACTTCACAGAGGAGAAAAAGTAATTGTTTTATTATTTTTTAAAAATGTACCAAGAGGTAAGACCATTTAGTTTGTTACTTTCGTAATTGAAAAAATGAACTGGATTTCCGATATATCACTTTGGTGGCTTTTTCCTTGGTCAATATTGGCCATTTTTCTCTCCATTGTACTTTACAAGCAAAAAGGTTGGATTCTCGAATTGACTAAATTTCAAAGAATTACGCTGATTATCCTTCGCTCGACAAGTTTGATTCTTCTCTTCTTACTGCTATTAGGTGTCCTTTTTGAATACAAAAGTTACCGTGAAGAGAAACCGGTATTAATTACTGTAATAGACAATTCTTCATCTGTGCTCAATTACAAAGATTCTCTAAAGGTAAAATCAGAATTGTTATCCATTCAGAGTAGTTTGAAAAATAAATTGGGTGATAAATTTGAATATTACGCCGTTAATTTAAAAAATGATTCTACAGGTAATCTGAAATTTAATGGAGATCAAACTGATATCTCATCGGTTTTGGATAGGATTCATACTGATTTTTACAATAGAAACGTAGGGGCTGTAACTTTGCTCTCTGATGGAAATTACAACAAAGGCATTAATCCTATTTATGTTTCAGAAAAATTCAATGTAACTCCATTTTTTACAGTTGGCTTAGGCGATACAGTTGTGAAGAAAGATCAATATATTAAAGCTGTTACATCAAACGATTTTGCATTTCTAAAGAATGATTTTCCAGTGGAAGTGGAGGTAGAGGCCTTAAAAATGGGAGTTCGATCAGCAAATGTTTCTATTTTGAATAATGGTAAAATAGTTGCTAATCAATCCGTTAATTATCAGGATCCGAATTATTCCTTTAAACAGTTAAATTTCATTTTACCGGCTAATCAAATAGGCATCCAGCGATACACCGTAAATCTAACCTTGATAAATAGTGAGTACAATAAAAAGAACAATAGTCGAGATTTTTATATTGAAATTTTAGATTCTCGAAGTAAAGTGTTATTACTTGCTGGAGCTCCTCATCCAGATGTTGCAGCAATACGCTCCGTAATAGAAAAAGATGAAAATTTAACAGTAGAGTCTGCGTTAACTAAAGAATGGGATCAAAACACCAAAGACATTGATTTGGTTATTTGGCATGAACCAGGATGGCAATGCAGCAATGCAGCTCTTGAAACGATTAGAAATAAAAAAATCCCAATTTTGTATATAATTGGAAATTCGAGTTCACCGAACGAAATAACTCGATTGGGATTAGGATTAAAAACACCAAATAGTTCGCAATCTGACGATATTGAAGCAAAATATAATTCAGGATTTGTGCCGTTTGAAATTTCAGATGATTTAAAAAAGTTTTTTGATTATTTACCACCTTTAAAATCAAAATTTGGCAATGTAAATTGGCCAGCAGGAATTAATATTATGCTGTTTCAGCGCATAGGAAATATTCAAAAGAAAGATCCATTGTTATTCTTTGGAAAGCAAAATGGAGTTAAATACGGTGTATTATACGGTGAAGGAATTTGGCGGTGGAAAATAAATGACTTTTCTAGAAATGGTTCGTTTGATTATTTCAATGAATTCGTGCAAAAAATGACACAGTATTTAGTCGTTCGTCAAAATACATCCCCTTTTATCATTTCCTTGCCAAGAAGAATTTCTAAATCTGAAGAGTTAGTTGTGAAGGCAGAATTTTATAATGAGGCAATGGAATTAATAACATCTCCTATTATCAATTTTCAGTTAGTTGATGAATCAGGTAAGGTCAATAAATTTGAATTTGGTCAAAGGGGCAATGTCTATCGTTTAAATTGTGGACGATTGAACCCAGGGAAATTTGAATGGAAGGCGACTACAAAATTCAACGGCAAATTATTTTCTAAATCTGGAACCTTTATAGTAGAGGATATTGTGATCGAAGATTTAGATAATCAAGCGAACCATCAGGTTTTAAGACAAATGTCTGCACAAACGAACGGAAAGTTTTTTCAATTAAATGAACTTGATCAATTATATGATGAGTTGAATAAACGAGATGACCTTGTCAATATATCTTACGCAGAATCTATTTTCATTGATTTGATTGATTGGAAATTGTTATTTTTCATCTTGCTGCTTGCCTTGTTGACAGAATGGACCTTAAGGAGATTCTTTGGAGGGTATTAATTTTTTAATGGAAATATAATAAAGTCAAAAACAATTCGTTCTTGTTTTAAATAACCCGTTAAAATGCCTATGATGAAAAAATACGCTAACGTTGCTCCTGCCGAGGAGTCTAGAATCGGTCCAACTTTAGAAGCTTTAAAATTCATTATCAATTACAGTAAAGCGGTTGAAGTAAAGAAAATAGGAAAAGAAAAATTTCTTTTTCAGTTAAATTAAAAACAAAAAAGTCCGGTTAATACCGGACTTTTCATTTGTATTTTGTAAAGTTGTTACCAAATATTCGCTACTTTTTCAGCTGTATTCCTCATTTTATCACCTTCGACTACATCAAATGCTTCAAAAAACTCAGGACTATTTTTTAATGGGCCGTTCACTCTAAACATTCCAGGAGAGTGGGGATCATTTGCCAATCTGTTTTGCATTTCAGCTTCTGTATAATTGATTTTCCATAATTGTGCATATGAAATGAAAAATCTTTGAGCTGGAGTAAATCCATCTTTTGTTATTCCAGAATGAAACTCTGTAGTTTTGGCATAGGCATGGTATGCCAAAGTTAACCCGCCTAAATCAGCAATATTTTCACCCATTGTTAATTCAGGATTCACACAATTGTCTACAGTTGGGCAAAAGGCAGAATAGGTTTGTCCAAGAATATCAGTTTTCTCTTCAAAAGACAGTCGGTCTTTTTCCGTCCACCAATTGGTAAATGAACCATCTGCTGCGAATTTCGAACCCATATCATCAAAACCATGCGTGAATTCATGACCAATGACCATTCCGATTCTACCATAATTTACAGCATCTTCATAGTTTTCACTAAAGAATGGTGGTTGCATAATTCCCGCTGGGAAAGCAATTTCATTTAACAAAGGGTGATAATAAGCATTGACCATGTGAGCGGGCATTCCCCATTCCTCCTTGTCAACACGTTTATTTAATTCTGACAGGTTTTTGTTATAAGCAAAGATATTTGCATTTTGTACATTTTGGATGTAACTCACATTGTTAAAACCAATTTTACTGTAATCTTCCCATTTACTTGGAAAGCCTAATTTTCGGCCTATAGAGTTTAACTTAGTTAATGCCTCTTTTTTTGTTTCATCTGTCATCCAGCTCAGATTTTGGATACGTTCATCGAAAACAACCAATAAATTGTCAACCATTTCATTTACTCGTTTTTGAGCATTATCTGAATAATGTTTTTCTACAAATGCTTTACCAAGTAATTCTCCAAAATTCATATTGGTAATTTCCTCAATCGCTCTGTCATCAATTGATTTCATTTCTTTTTGTCCTTTTAAAGTTTTCCCATAAAAGTCAAAGTTCGCTTGACCAAATTTTTCGTCTAAATGTTCTGCATAATGATTCAAAACCGACCACGTTAAATAGCTTTTCCACTCTTGTAAGTCCATTATTTCGAATAATTTTCCAACGTTCATCACAAAATCAGGTTGACCAACGATTATAGATTCAAATTCTGCAATACCCGTTTGTTCTTCATAAAGTTTAAATTTGAAAGAACCAAATAAACCTTCAATTTTAGCTTTATTTACTTTGTTGTATCTGTTTTCAGGTATTCTTAGTTCAGCTGGCAACATCATATTACTAGCAAGATTTTTTTCTATTTTCAAAACATGTTGAGCTGCAAGTTTTGCATCTAGCTCATATTGGCCATACAAAGTAAATATTTTGGAGATATGTCTTTCATAAGCATCTAATATATCTTTTTTAGATGCTTTTTCGTAGTAATCTCTGTTAGGCAAGCCTATTCCTCCTTGAGAAATAGAGGCAATATGCATGTCCACATTTTTCAAATCCTGACTTACCCCAAAATTGAATAAAACACCAATCCCAGTTTTATGCAATTCTGCTATAACAGCAGGAATTGATTCCTTTGCATCTATTTGATTTATCAAATCTATTTCAGGAGCCACTGCATAAAATGATATAGAATTTCTGTTTTTCATATCTATGAATGACGTATAATAATCACCGAGAATTTGATTTATGGATCCGGGTGTTCCTTTTGATTTGGCGGCATCCTTTAAAATCGTCAATAACTTTTCTTTATTCGCCTTGTCAAGTTCATTAAAGCTTCCCCAGCGTGATTCACTGTCGGGAACTGGATTGTTTTTACACCATGTGCCGTTAGCATATTGGAAAAAGTCATCTTTTGGATAAATAGATTTGTCCATGTACGATTCGTCTATCGTTTCATAGTTGACTTTCTTAATAATTTCTTGAGTTGATTTTTTTGCACCACATCCAACGAGGATATTTCCCGCTAAAGCTATAATTGCTAGAGTATTAATTTTCATATGTTCAATTGTTTTAATTCTTAAATTTCATTTCGGTGTGAGGAATTCCGTCTTCTAAATATTCTTTTCCAGTAGACTTAAAACCATGTTTTTCATAAAACTTTGTCAAATGCCTCTGGGCTGAAAGCTTTACTGATTTATCTGAATCCCATTTATTTTTTATAAATTCCATAGATTGGGTCATAATAACATGTCCTAAGCCAGAATTTCTATATTTCTGGTGTGTTACAACTCGACCTATTGCAATTTCAGGATAGGAGAGTCCCGGCGGTAATATTCGCGCAGTTCCTATAATGTTTTCATCAACGTCTTTGACTAATAAATGAAAACTTTCTATGTCTTTACCGTCTAAATCTTGATATGGACAGTTTTGTTCAATTACAAAAACTTCAATTCTCAGGGCAATTAAGTCATGAAATTCCAAGAGACTTAGCTCATCAAAATATTTTATACTGACTCTCATTTTTAAGTTTGAATTACACCAACATTGTAAGGTTTTTCAGCTTTCTTATGACTTGCAGCCGAGATTCCCATAGAAATGTATTTCCTTGTATCGACGGGATCTATAATTGCGTCAACCCACAAACGACTTGCTGCATAGTAAGGGCTGATTTGTCTGTCGTAGCGGTCTTTTATCGTGTTGTAAAGTTGGTCTTCCTTTTCCTTCGTTATTGTTTCTCCTCGCGATTTTAAGGAGGCTACTTCAATTTGCAACAAAACTTTAGCAGCTGCAGCTCCGCTCATCACAGCAATTTCTGCAGTTGGCCAGGCAAGCATCAATCGTGGATCGTAAGCTTTTCCGCACATTGCGTAATTTCCTGCACCGTATGAATTTCCAACTACAACAGTAAACTTTGGCACAACAGAATTGGCCATTGCATTCACCATTTTCGCCCCATCTTTAATGATTCCTGCATGTTCGCTTTTCGAGCCAACCATGAATCCAGAAACATCTTGCAAAAAGACTAACGGAATATTTTTTTGATTACAGTTCATGATAAAACGAGCAGATTTGTCAGCTGAGTCGGTATAAATGACTCCGCCAAACTGCATTTCACCTTTTCCGTTTTTAACGATTTCTCGCTGGTTGGCAACAATTCCTACTGCCCAACCATCTATTCGAGCGTAAGCACAAATTATTGATTTCCCATAATCTGCCTTGTATTCTGTAAATTCGGAATTATCGAGAAGACATTTAAGTAACTCTCTTGTATCGTATGTTTTGTTTCTTTCAGCAGGAAGAATACCATAAATCTTTTCAGCCTCCAACTTTGGCTGTATCGTTTTTTTTCTATCAAAACCAGCATTTTCAGATGCTCCTACTTTGTCCATTAAATCTCGAATGGTTTTTAGGCATTCTTCGTCATTTTCAGATTTGTAATCACAAATACCAGAAATCTCAGTATGCGTAATTGCTCCACCCAATGTTTCATTGTCAATTGTTTCTCCAATAGCTGCTTTAACCAAGTATGAACCAGCTAAAAAGATTGTACCTGTTTTGTTTACGATCAAAGATTCATCCGACATAATAGGCAAGTAGGCACCACCAGCGACACAACTTCCCATCACAGCAGCAATTTGCAGTATACCTCGAGAACTCATAATGGCATTGTTTCGGAAAATACGACCAAAATGTTCTTTGTCCGGGAAAATTTCATCTTGTAGTGGTAAAAACACACCTGCTGAATCGACAAGATAAATGATAGGTAAGTTGTTCTCCATTGCTATTTCTTGCGCTCGTAGATTTTTCTTACCTGTAATCGGAAACCAAGCACCAGCTTTAACTGTCGCATCATTTGCGACAACAATACACTGCTTACCTGAAACATAGCCTATTTCGATTACAACACCTCCTGCGGGACATCCACCGTATTCTTCATACATGTCATATCCTGCCAATGCACCTATTTCGATTCTTTCTGCGCCTTTATCTAAAAGCAAATCGATTCTCTCTCGGGCTGTGAGCTTACCTTGTGCATGAAGTTTATCAATTTTTTTTTGACCTCCACCTTCATATATTTTTTCCAACTCACTGTGTAGAGTCGAAATTTTAAGTTTTACTAGGTCTTCGTTTTTATTGAATTCCAATTCCTTTTTAGAAATCGCCATAGAACTATTTGTTTTTATGCTCAAATATACTCAATTAAGCATCAAATTAAATGGCTGACCTAAGGCTTATTCTTTCAAAAATTTATTAAATCAACAATACATTGTTTGCAAATGCAACTTGTTTCCATAAGCATTTAGATTAATTTTGTAAGATGCAAGATTCATACAAACACAAAGGATTGCGCAAGTTACTTGTCAAAGAACTTCGAGGAAAAGGAATACAAAATGAAAAAGTATTGGATGCATTTATGGCGATACCACGGCATTTCTTTTTGGATTTAGCCTTTTTGCAACAGGCATACAGTAATAAAGCATTTCAAATAGGATCTGGCCAAACAATTTCTCATCCATTCACGGTTGCGTTTCAAACTTCTTTATTAGAGATTCAAAAAAAAGATAAAATTCTGGAAATTGGGACGGGTTCAGGATTTCAAACGAGTATTTTGTGTGAAATGGGCGCAAAGGTGTTTTCAATTGAACGTCATAAGGATTTACATCAAAAAGCAAAAAAAATAATTCAGCATTTTAATTTTTCACCACGACTTTCATTTGGTGATGGCTTTGCAGGATGGCCAGCTTTTGAACCTTTTGATTCCATTTTAGTAACATGTGGAGCGCCTTTTGTTCCCGAAGAACTTAAAAAACAATTAAAAATAGGAGGAAAGCTCGTTATTCCTTTAGGTGAAGGAAGTGTTCAAAGAATGAAACGTTATATAAAAGTTTCGGAAACAGAATTCGAAGAAGAGGATTACGGTGATTTTAGCTTTGTACCAATGCTAGAAGACAAAGTAAGATAGAGAAAACACAATAAAAAAAGCAGTGATGAAAGGTTTCATCACTGCTTTTTTGTTTCATTATAATTTTTAATGACCTTTTGCAGCTAAATATCGTTCAGCATCCAAAGCAGCCATACAGCCTGTGCCAGCTGCTGTTATCGCTTGACGATATGTTTTATCAGCGGCGTCGCCAGCAACAAATACACCTGGCACATTCGTAAGAGAAGTACCTGGCTTTTCATATTTGATGTATCCAACTTCATCTAAGTTCAGGTAGTCAGCGAAAATATCTGTATTGGGTGTGTGACCAATTGCAACAAAAAACCCAGTAGCTGGAATTGTTGTTGCTTCACCGGTTTTATTGTTTTTAACTTTTACGGCGTTTACAACATCATCACCCAAAACTTCTTCTGTTTCTGTATTGTACATGATTACGATATTTGGCGTGTTTTCAACTCTCTCTATCATAATTTTTGATGCCCTAAACTCATCTCGACGAACAAGCATGGTTACTTTTGTACAAAGTTTAGACAGATAGTGAGCTTCTTCACAAGCTGCATCACCCGCACCTACAATAACGGTTTCTTGTCCACGATAAAAGAACCCATCACAAACTGCACAGGCAGAAACGCCCCCACCGTTCAATAAGAACTTTTGTTCACTTTCTAAACCGAGGTATTTCGCAGTTGCCCCTGTAGAAATAATTACAGTGTCAGCGTGGATTTCATGACCAGATTCAGTCCAACATTTATGTACTTCACTATTAAAATCAACTTTGGTAACAAAACCAAATCGAACATCTGTTTCAAAGCGTTTAGCTTGTTTTTCTAATTCCAACATCATTGCTGGTCCTGTTATTCCGTCTGGGTAGCCAGGAAAGTTTTCGACTTCATTTGTAGTGGTTAATTGTCCGCCTGGCTGCATCCCTTGATACATAACCGGTCTCATATCCGCTCTTGCCGCATAAATTGCTGCAGTGTATCCAGCAGGACCTGATCCAATAATCAAGCATTGTACTTTTTCTATATCACTCATATCATTATAAAAAATTCAGAGCAAAAATAACAGTTTTATTATCAGAGTTGAGGTCAAATTCCCAAAAAAGTGCGTATAAACGTTAATATTCTTGAATTCCAAACAAAAAAATTAAATAAAGCTTTGGATAGGCTTTGTTTTACAAAATAAAGGGAGTAATTTTGTACCCCAATTTTGAGAACAAAGAATGATAGATACGGAACTTTACCAAGCAAAAACTCTTTACCCTTTTCAAGAAAATACTGTTACATCAATACTCGAAGAACTTGAAAAAAACGGAAAAAATTTCAATTTACTTTATCAACTGCCAACAGGCGGCGGAAAGACAGTAATATTTTCAGAAATAACACGAAATTATATTGAGAATTGGAAAGAAAAAGTGCTAATCTTAACCCATAGAATAGAACTTTCCGTTCAAACATCCAAACAGCTTTCGGCGATAGGTGTAAAAAACAAGGTAATCAATAGTGAAATCAAGACCTTAGATGATCAAGACGAATTCCCTTGTTTCATTGCAATGGTTGAAACGCTAAATAATAGATTACATGATGATGAAAATTTCATCAAGGATGTAGGTTTGGTAATTGTTGATGAAGCGCATTACAATAGTTTTAGAAAAATATTTCAGTTTTACGAAGAAGCAAATATTCTTGGCGTAACGGCAACTCCTTTGAGTTCGAATCGGGCATTGCCACTTAACGATAATTATCATAAATTAATTGTTGGAGAGAGTATTTCCAATTTAATAGAAGGAGGATATCTATCTAATGCAGAAACATTTACGTATGATGTAAATCTTCATGGTTTGAAGATTGGGTCTAATGGAGATTTTACAGTAAGTTCATCTGAATTGGTTTATGGAAACTACTTTATGCAAGAAAAACTTTTGTTTGCCTATGAAGAAGTTGCCATTGGAAATAAAACGTTAATTTTTAATTCAGGCATTGAGACTTCAATGCGAGTTGAAGAAATGTTTAAAAAACGTGGATACCCTATCCGTCATTTGGATTCTACTTTTTCAGACAAGGACAGAAAAGATGTGCTATCTTGGTTTAAAAAGACGAAAGACGCGATATTAACCTCAGTAGGAATTTTGACTACTGGTTTCGATGAGCCAACCGTAGAAACAATTATTTTGAACCGAGCAACACGCTCATTAACCCTTTACCACCAAATGATTGGTAGAGGATCTCGAAAATTACCTAATAAAAGTGTTTTCAAACTGATTGATTTAGGAAACAATGTTCGCCGTTTTGGTATTTGGCAAGATTACATAAATTGGCAAGATGCTTTCAAATTTCCAGATAGATTCTTGGAATCTAGACTAACGGAATCTGATGATATAGAGTTTGAGGTTGAATATGAATTTCCAAAAGGTCTAAAAGAAAGATTAGACGTTAAAAAATTGGATTCATTCAATATACGTGATGTATACTACGATTGTATCGATAATAATCAAAAAGGAAAAATTGCTGTAGATCAGTCTTTAGAAAATCATTACGAAGTAATACACTCTGTTGCTACTAACTTTTTTGATAGTTTGGACTTGCAGACTGCAATGCAAGAGCATATTGAATATCGTTTAAAACAATACACTAAATGTATTTCAAAGAGCACGAATAATTACTTTAAGTTTTTGATTGAGACTTATAATCGTCAATTACGACAAAAGTTGCGTGAGAATCTGGAAGACGAGTGATTTCTCAATAATTTAAAATCAGTGTCGCCGTATCGAATGCTGGTGTATAAACTGCTTTTATGCCATTATTTGATGTTCCTAGAACACTGTAGAGGTAGGAATAGTAAGTATTGCCATCGTTAATACAAATAATCGTATCATTCACAGCGCCAGAGAGGATTTGTTCATCGGCTGAACAGCACTGAGAACAGTCAATCTTGCCGTCTTGTTTGGTGTACTGAAGTTGATCATTGGGATTCGGGTTGTCGTTTTTGAATATCAAACGAGCCCACGCTTTAGCAGTGGTGCTAAGATTGTAAATATTAGCATCTTGGGTTAAATTGCCGTAAGGTATAATACGTTCTATTGTAAAATAATTTGTGGGTGTAGCGCTGATTCGCACCTTTTCATATAAATCATTTTGGATAGTGAAGGAATAATTGCCATTAGACTCAGTATTCACGTTTGTTAATAATGAATAATAAGCATTCCCAGATTTTTTTACTTCTATCTTTAAAGTCAAACCTGAAAAATTGGTTGAAAACGTATTGTCGTAGACATTACCAGTAACAATGTAGTTTACTATTTTCTTCTTGCATCCAACTAATAATGAGATTGTACTAATAATGAGAATTATATAAAAAAATGATTTTTTCATCTGATTGTGTTTTTTTATAAAAGTAGGGAATCAAAATGTAAAATAATATTTCAATTTAAGTTTACGAATACATCCATGAAAATTTTAAAAAGCTTAACTTTAATGACTCAAAAAAAACAGAATGTCAGAAGATAATAAAATCATTTTTTCAATGGTTGGTGTATCAAAGAATACACCAGCTGGAAAACCAATTATTAAAAATATTTACCTATCGTTTTTCTACGGTGCTAAAATCGGTATTATCGGTTTAAATGGTTCAGGTAAATCAACAGTAATGAAAATTATTGCTGGTTTGGATCAAACATACCAAGGTGATGTTGTTTTTAATAACGATTACTCGATTGGTTATCTTCCGCAGGAACCAGATCTTGATTTAACTAAAACAGTTAAAGAAATTGTGGAAGAAGGTGTTCAAGAGACGATGGATGCGTTGAAAGAGTTTGAAGAAATCAACAACTCTTTTATGAACGAAGAAATATTGAATGACCCCGATAAAATGGATAAATTGATTCAACGGCAAGGTGAAGTTCAAGATATAATAGATTCTTTGGATGCATGGGAAATAGATTCCAAGTTGGAAAGAGCAATGGATGCACTTCGTTGTCCTCCTGATGATCAATTAATTGGAACGCTTTCAGGCGGTGAGAAAAGAAGAGTTGCTCTTTGCCGTTTGTTGCTGAAAAACCCCGATATCTTATTGCTAGATGAGCCAACTAACCACTTAGATGCTGAATCTATCGAATGGCTAGAGCAGCATTTACAACAATATGCCGGAACTGTAATTGCTGTAACCCACGATCGATATTTCCTTGATAATGTTGCTGGTTGGATTCTTGAATTGGATAGAGGAGAAGGTATTCCTTGGAAGGGAAACTATTCTTCTTGGTTAGAACAAAAAGGCAAACGATTAAAAGATGAAGAAAAGCAAGAGTCGAAACGTCAAAAAATGTTGGCGCGAGAGCTAGAGTGGGTGCGTATGAATCCAAAAGCGAGACAAGCAAAAAGTAAAGCTCGATTGACCAGTTATGATAAATTGCTTTCTGAAGATTTGAAAGATAAAGAAGCAATCTTAGAGATTCCAATACCAAATGGACCGCGTTTAGGTAACAATGTAATAGATGCAGTGAACGTATCTAAAGCATTCGGAGATAAGTTGTTATATGATAATTTGAATTTCAAATTGCCGCCTGCTGGAATTGTTGGAATTGTTGGTCCAAATGGAGCAGGTAAGACGACGATATTCAAAATGATCATGGGTGAATTAATGCCAGATTCAGGAACATTTGAAACGGGTGAAACAGTGAAAATTGGATATGTAGATCAGACTCACGCAGATATTTCAGATGAAAAAACAGTTTTTGATGTTGTTTCTAACGGATTAGAATATGTTGAAGTTGGAAATCAAAAAATCAATTCGAGAGCATATTTATCTAAATTCAACTTTAGCGGATCTGATCAAAATAAGAAAGTTGGAATCCTTTCGGGAGGTGAACGAAACCGTTTACACTTGGCAATGACACTTAAAACTGAGGCAAATGTCCTTTTACTCGATGAGCCAACAAATGATATTGATGTAAATACATTGAGAGCTCTGGAAGAAGGAATTATGAATTTTGCTGGTTGTGCGGTTGTTATTTCCCACGATAGATGGTTCTTGGATAGAATTTGCACACATATCCTTGCTTTCGAAGGTGACTCAGAAGTTTATGCTTTTGAAGGAGGTTACACGGAATACGAAGAGAATAGAAAGAAACGATTGGGAGATAATGCACCTAAACGTATTCGATATAAAAAATTAATTAAATAGGATCGGGACTGTAAGACAATAAGACTTCAGGATAGTATAACGAAAATCCTATTATCATAAAGCCCTAAAATCATTAAAAATATGACCGTTAAAGAATTACAACCAAAAGCACTTTGGAATCATTTTGCAGACTTGAACGCAGTACCCAGACCATCTAAAAAAGAAGAAAGAGTTATTCAGTTCATGGTCGATTTTGGTGAAAATTTAGGTTTGTCAACAGAAGTAGATAAAATTGGAAATGTAATTATCAAAAAACCAGGTACTCATGGGATGGAAAATGCTGGTCCGGTGATTATGCAAAGTCACTTGGATATGGTTCATCAAAAAAATAACGATACCGTTTTTGACTTTGACAAGCAAGGAATTGATATGTTGGTTGACGGTGATTGGGTAAAAGCAAATGGAACCACTTTAGGTGCTGATAACGGAATTGGAGTTGCAGCAATTATGGCGATTTTGTCTTCTACAGACATTCCTCATCCACCAATCGAAGCAATGTTTACGATTGACGAAGAAACTGGAATGACCGGTGCAATGCAATTGGATCCGAGTTATTATACGGGAAAAACACTATTAAATTTAGATACAGAAGATGATGATGAATTGTCGATAGGTTGTGCTGGCGGAATTGACACCAATACTTCGTATACATATAAAACGACAGAATTAAATCGTGAACATGTCTGTTTTAAGTTGACAGTCAAAGGTTTAATGGGCGGCCATTCTGGAATGGATATCGATAAAGGACATGGAAATGCGAACAAAATTCTTACGAGAGTTTTGTACACGGCACGTACATTCGCTGATCTGCACCTAGTTGAATTTGACGGTGGAAGTTTGCGAAATGCAATCCCACGTGAGGCTAACGCAATAATTGCAGTATTAAAAGACGACGTTGCAGTATTTGAATTGGAATTATTGAAAATTGCTAAAATGTTGAAAGTTGAATTTCAAACTGTAGAGAAAAATTTAGTTATTAATTCAGAAATAGTTGATTTACAGTCTAAAATAGTAATGGATAATTCAGATATGATTAAAATCCTGAATGTTCTTTACGCAGTTCCTAACGGGGTTTTCAGGATGAGTCCTGATATTGAAGGTTTGGTAGAAACTTCTTCTAGTTTAGCGAGAGTAATTGTTAAAGATGGTCAGTTTATTACGCAATCATTGCAAAGAAGTAGTGTAGAAAGCACGAAAGACGATGTTGCCAATACAATACGATCTTCATTTGAAAATATGGGTGCTGCAGTTGTTCAGACAGGAGATTATCCCGGATGGCAGCCAAATCCAAATTCAAAAATATTGACTGTTATGGCGGATTTATACCGAGAAAAATACAAGGAAGAACCACAAATTAAAGCTTGTCACGCAGGATTGGAATGTGGTATTTTAGGTAAACATTTACCAGATGTTGATATGATATCTTTCGGACCAAATATCCGTGGAGCGCATTCTCCAGATGAAAAAGTTCAAATTTCTTCGGTTCAGAAATTCTGGGATTATTTATTAGTTGCCTTGACAAGATTGAATTAATGAATAAAGTAGATCTTGAAGGCTTGGCGAATATGCGCATGCCTTATGGAAAATATGAAGGTAAGCTTTTGGTAGAAATACCAGAAGCTTATTTTATTTGGTACCGACAAAAAGGCTTCCCAAAAGGTAAACTTGGAGATCAACTCGGTGTAATGCTCGAAATAAAGATAAATGGTTTGGAAGATTTAATTTATCCACTCATTCGAAAATAGTATAAACTGGATTTTTGTTAAACAATATTAAGTTTTAATTAAATATTATTTATATTTGTTTTAATATTTAGAACAAATCATGCAAAAATTACCCATTATTTGTCCCTGTTGTGAATCTACACTTTCGGTGAGTAAGTTGACCTGTCCAAGTTGTGATACGCTTGTTGCTGGGAATTACTTATTACCGGTTTTTTTAAGATTAATAGAGGAAGAGCAATTGTTCGTTTTAAATTTCATCACCTCAGGTGGAAGTTTGAAAGAAATGGCCAGTAAATTAGGGAAAAGCTATCCAACTGTACGAAATATGTTGGATGATATCATTGAAAAAATAAATCCAACATCATAATGAAAGTCATTCTTTTTAAACCATTTGAGAAATTTAGTGAAAATCAGCTTTTTATATTCGGAACTTTTTTTCTTCTACTAGGCACTTATATTGCAACCTTTTGTCACGCTAATTATGACGGTGCTATTGACATTCATTTTTCAAATTACCAATTGACGTTCACGGAACTATTAACTGAAAATCTCATAAACATCTCAGTTCTTTTCCTTTGTTTATTTCTGGCAGGGATTTATCGCTATAAGAAGACTAGAACGATTGACATTTTAAATATCGTTTTAATATCTAGAGTTCCCTTTTATTTTCTAGCACTTTTCAATGTGAATAACTCACTTTCGGTTAATTCATCGATTCCAATTAATGAGTTGATGGATTTCGCAATGGAACATTTGTTTTTATTGATAACGATGACGATTGTAATGATACTCGTTGTAATTTGGATGTTTGCTTTACTATACAACGGTTACAAAATTGCAACAAATGCGAAAGGAAATTCTTCGATTGCATTGTTTATCGTGGCAATAGTGGTTGCTGAAGTTATTTCTAAGTTAATTATTTACAATACAATCCTATAAACTATGAAACGATTCCTATTACTTTTTTTCCTTTTTGCAGGAAGTGCTTTTTCACAAGAAATTGAAGGCGATTGGTATGGAGATATTGAGATAATGGGAATGAAATTAGGCTTCGTTCTCCATATTTCAAAAGATGGGGACATTTATAAATCTATATTGGATATACCCGAACAAAACGCTATGGGAATTCCAATGACATCAACAACTTACGTTGAGAATGTTTTGAAAATCATCAGCACTCAATTGAAAGGTAATTTTGAAGGTAGTCTTGCAGATGAGAGTGTAAAAGGAATATTTAGTCAAAATGGTGGCGCTTATCCTTTCTCAGTGTCAAAGGAGAAAAGAGAAGCTAAACAGCGTCTTCGTCCGCAAGAACCGAAACCTAAATTCAATTATAAAATTGAAGAAGTTACATTTGAAAACAAAGCTGATAATGTTAAGTTGGCAGGCACATTAACATTACCAAAAGGAAAAGGTCCTTTTCAAGCTGTGGTTTTAGTAAGTGGAAGCGGACCACAAGACAGAAATGAAGAAATCCTTGGACACAAGTCATTTTGGGTGCTATCCGATTATTTGACAAACAACGGAATTGCAGTCTTGCGTTATGATGATAGAGGGGTAGGAGAATCAACAGGGGATTTTAGTACAGGAACAACAGCCGATTTTGCCCGTGATGCCAAATCGGCTGTAGATTATTTGATGGGTTTGAAGAGAATCAACAAAACTAAAGTTGGAATTATAGGTCATAGCGAAGGGGGAACAATTGCACCAATAGTTGCTGGAGATCCAAGAAACAAAGTTGGGTTTATTGTAATGTTGGCTGGTACCGCGATACTCGGTAGTGAAGTTTTAGTAAAGCAGCAAGAATTGATTTCGATTATCAATGGTGAAGATGAGGAGGAGGTGGTTTCAAATTCTCAAATGTCCATTGCTCTGTTTCAATTTCTGCAAGAGAATTTGGAATCGGAAAGTTTGAAAATTGATATGGAAAAGTTCATTGGTGATTATATGGTGGAAAACAATACTAAACTTCCTAAAGGCGTTTCAAGAGAACAAATGAGCAAGGTTTTAATAGAAGCTTATGCAACTCCTTGGATGAAATA
>Ga0209702_10004384_pt1 | contig 20539 bp, 14 predicted proteins | sample FRY01_FD_187210 | JGI IMG/M metagenome (GOLD analysis project Ga0209702, IMG submission 187210) | Freshwater microbial communities from Lake Fryxell liftoff mats and glacier meltwater in Antarctica - FRY-01 (SPAdes) (version 2) | ecosystem: Environmental > Aquatic > Freshwater > Ice > Glacier... | reverse complement strand
TTCCTTACTTTGATGACTCATGATCCCTGATAATGTCTTCATCCGGGTGTCATTCTTTCTGGCGCAACGACCATCACCACGATCCTTTTCAGAATCGCTCCGGTGTCATTCTACTTGGCGCAATGCGCGTATTTAGAATAATTCCAATTAGGACTTGCGACTGGTTCTCAGGGCCGTAGGTTCCCGGCGGTTTATGGTTTCACGCGATCAGGAAGGGGAGCACACGGACGGGGAAATCCCGGCGGTGGTGGGTGGATTGCGGATGACGAAGCAGCGGCGGGCGGTGTATCGGGTATTGTTGGACGACCGGGATCATCCGACGGCGAACGATGTTTTTCGACGGGCGCAGGAGCGGATGCCGTCGATTTCGTTGGCCACGGTTTACAACTGTCTGGAGGCCTTGGTGGAGCATGGGTTGGTGAACCAGGTGAACTTTGACCGGGAGCCGTCGCGCTTCTGTTCGAACCTGAAGGAGCACGTGCATTTTCACGATGAGAAGACGGGGGTGATTCATGACATCACCTTCAAGGCCGGCGCGAAGCTGGAGGATTTGCTGGAGTTGCCGAAGGGGACGGAGGTGACGGAATTGGAGTTGACCATTCGGGGGATGTTGCCGAAGGAGAAGTAGATTTTAGAGATGAGCCTTATTGTTAAAGACCTGCATGCAGGAATCGAAGGAACGGAGATCGTCAAGGGCCTGAGCCTTGAGGTGCCGAAGGGAGAGGTGCACGCCATCATGGGACCGAATGGTTCCGGGAAGTCGACCTTGTCGAAGGTGATCGCCGGTCACGAGGACTACGTGGTGACGGGCGGATCGGTGACTCTGGACGGGGCGAACCTGTTGGAGCTGGCGGTCGATGAGCGGGCCCGGGCGGGGATCTTTCTGGCCTTTCAGTATCCGGCGGACGTGCCGGGGGTTTCGAATGCGAACTTCATCCGGGCGGCGCTGCAGGCGCGGATGCCGAAGGGTGAGGAGCTGGACGCGGTGGCGTACTACAAGGAGCTTTACGCGAGGATGGACCAGCTCGGGATGGACCGGAAGTTCACGGCGCGTTCGGTGAACGAGGGGTTTTCGGGTGGCGAGAAGAAGCGCAACGAGATTCTGCAGATGATGATGCTCGATCCGAAGTATTGCGTGCTCGACGAGACGGATTCCGGTTTGGACATCGATGCGCTGAAGGTGGTGGCGGAAGGGGTGAACTCGATGCGTTCTCCGGAGCGCGGGTTCCTGATCATCACGCACTACCAGCGTCTGCTGGATTACATCCAACCGGACCACGTGCACGTGCTGGCGGGCGGAAAGATCGTCCGGAGCGGCGGGAAGGAACTGGCGCTGGAGTTGGAAGAGCGCGGCTACGATTTTCTGAAGGAAGAACACCTGACCACGGCCTGATATGAGTGAAGCGGTAAAGACACTGGATGCGGACACGAAGAGCGCGATCAACATTGATCGCGAGAAGGGGGACTTCCGCTATCCCGAGAAGCACAAATTCAACGCGGGGACCGGGTTGACGGCGGCGACGATCGACTACATCTGCGACGTGAAGGGTGACAAGGACTGGGTGCGGGAGTTCCGGCACCGGGCGTTGAAGGTGTTCGAGGGCAAGCCGATGCCGACGCATTGGGCGACGAAGGATCTGGAGAACATCGATTTCGACAAGATCCGCTACTATCTTTCGGACGGGGCGAAGCCGAAGCGGACTTGGGACGAGGTGCCGGACGACGTGAAGGAGACCTTTGAGCGCTTGGGCATTCCGCAGCAGGAGCGTGCCTTCCTGGCGGGGGTGGAGGCGCAGTTTGACTCCGAGGCGGCCTACTCGAACGTGAAGGAGGAGTTGTCGAAGGAGGGGGTGATCTTCGTGAACTCGAACGAGGGGCTCAACGAGCATGAGGACATCTTCCGTCCGTATTTCGGGAAGGTCATTCCGACGGGGGACAACAAGTTTTCGGCGCTGAACAGCGCGGTGTTTTCGGGTGGTTCGTTCATCTACGTGCCGAAGGGCGTGAAGGTGAAGCATCCGCTGCAGGCCTATTTCCGGATCAACTCGGAGAACTTCGGGCAGTTCGAGCGGACCCTGATCATTTGTGACGAGGGAGCGGAGTTGACCTACATGGAGGGTTGCACCGCGCCGAAGTTCGAGACGGCCACGCTGCACTCGGCGGTGGTGGAGTTGGTGGCGCTGAAGGGCGCGAAGATCCAATACATCACCGTGCAGAACTGGAGTTCGAATGTCTTCAACCTTGTCACGAAGCGTGGATTGGCGATGGAGGATGCGGAGGTGCGCTGGATTGACTGCAACATCGGCAGTCGGCTGACTATGAAATATCCGGGGGTGGTGATGAAGGGCAAGGGGGCCCGCGGGGAGGTGATATCGATCGCCCTCGCGAATTCCGGCCAGCACCAGGACACCGGGGCGAAGATGATTCACGCGGCGGACAACACCACCTCGAACGTGGTGTCGAAGTCGATTTCGGTGGGGGAAGGGCGCTCGACCTATCGGGGTCAGGTGCACATTCCGAAGCATTTGAAGGGCTGCCGGAACAACACCGAGTGCGATGCGTTGTTGATCAACAGCAACAGTCGGACGGACACCTACCCGGCCATCACGGTGAAGGGCAACCAGCATGCCACGCAGCATGAGGCGAGTGTCTCGCAGGTCTCGGAGGAGATGTTGTTCTACATGCAGCAACGCGGGCTGAGTGAGGCGGCGGCGATGAGCCTGGCGGTGAACGGCTTTGTGAATGAGCTGGTGCGGGAATTTCCGATGGAGTATTCGGTGGAGCTGAAGCGGCTCATCGAGTTGGAGATGGAGGGGAGTGTGGGGTGACTTCGGTTATTGGTTATTGGTTATTGGTTATTAGGGAAGAAGCATTGAGATGACGGCAGTATTGGAAAATATGAGTATTCTTGAGCGGAAGCCGGAGGGCCTTGCGGGGGTTCCGGAATGGTTTGGCGAGTCGCGGGCGGAGGGGTGGAGGCAGTTCCTGGAATTGCCCATGCCGGCGCGGAAGAACGAGCAGTGGCGATTTGCGTCGCTGGGCAATCTGCAGTTCGAGGGTGTGATGGTGCCGCCCGAGGCGAAGAGTGAAGGGCATTACGGGGCGAACGGGCTGGAGGTCCGGGCGGCGCGATTTGGTTTTGTGAACGACACTTTGGTGGAGTCGGAGAGCCATGTGCCGGAGGGGGTGATCTGCATGCCGTTGCGGCAGGCGCTGGAGGAGCATTCCGAACTGGTGCGGGAGCATTTCATGCGGCAGGAGACCACGCTCGGATCGGCGAAATTTTCGGCATTGCATCGGGCCAACGTGAGCAACGGGATGTTCATTCACGTGCCGGCAGGGGTGGTGGTGGAGGATCCGATCGAAGTGTTTCACTGGTTGGAGGGAGAGAACGTGGTGGCCTTTCCGCACACCCTCGTGGTGGTGGGGGAGAATGCGAAGGTTTCGGTGGTGGACTATTTCCAGAGCGACTCGAAGGCGAAGGGATCGTGGGCCATTGCGGTGAACGATCTGGTTGCGGGGGAGGGGGCGCAGTTGACCTATCTGGCCCTGCAGGATCTTTGCGAAGAGGCGCGGATGATTCAGGTGAACAACACTGTGGTGGGTAAAGACGCGACGGCGAAGGCCTTCATCCTGAACGCCGGGGCGTCCTGGGCGCGGCAGGAGTCCCTGAGCCGGTTGGCGGGGGCGGGGGCGCATTCCGACATGCTTTCGGTGAGCATCGGGCGGGAGGGGCAGGAGTATGATCAGCGGACCTTTCAGCACCACGCCAGTCCGCACAGCTATTCGGACCTGCTCTACAAGAACACGCTCTATGACAAGAGTCGCACGGTGTTCTCGGGGGTGATTCTGGTGGACAAGGGGGCGCACTACACGGATGCCTACCAGACCTGCCGGAACCTGATGATGAGCGGGGAGGCGGAGGCGAATTCGATGCCGGGGCTGGAGATTAATGCGGATCAGGTGAAGTGTTCGCATGGCAGCACCTCATCGAGCATTGCGGATGGCGAGTTGTTCTATCTGGAGGCGCGGGGGATTCCGCCGCGGGAGGCCCGGCAATTGATTGCGCAGGGGTTTTCAGTGGAGGTGATTTCGCGGTTGGCGAGCGAGGCGCTGGAGGCCTTGGTGCTGAGTTTTGCGAGTCGGGAATTTGACCGGCTGGTGGGAATGGGGAACTGATGAATCGTCTCTAGGAGCAGGACTTGCCGATTTCCCGGGAGGAGGCCTGGGCGTTTTTTTCCGATTCGCGGAACCTGAAGGAGAGCACGCCGGCCGGTTTGGGATTTGAAATGGTGTCGGGTGGAGATGGGCGGGTGCACAAGGGGCAGATCATCGCCTATCGGGTGAGGGTGCCGGCGGGAATCATGGTTGGGTGGGTGACGGAGACCGTGCCGGCTGGGAAGATCTGCTTGCGGAGCCGGGGGGGGCGGTCATACTTCCGGGGATGAAAAGAGGTATCTTGATGGTGTGGACGCTGGCTTTGGCGGCGATGGGTGTGGTCGGTGGAGTGGCGTTTGCGGAGGGGCACAAGGTGCTGCTGCAGGGTAACGGACGCCTCGCGGTGTGGGAGGACGGGAAAGAGACGTGGGAGATGAAGTGGGGGGGGATTCACGACATTCATGTTCTGCCGAACGGGAACTACATGGTGCAGAAGGGCATGCGGGAGGTGGTGGAGATCGATCCGAAGACCAAGGAGGTGGTGTGGAGCTATGATTCCTCGAAGCAGAACGGGAACGAGGGGAAGGCGTTGGAGGTGCATGCCTTTCAGCCGTTGGGGGATGGGGTGGTGATGATTGCGGAGAGCGGGGTGGGGCGGATCATCGAGGTGGATCGGGAGGGAAAGATTTTGAAGGAAGTGAAGATGGAGGTGAGCAAGCCGCATCCGCACCGGGACACGCGATTGGTGCGGAAGTTGGAGAATGGACACTATCTGGTTTGTCATGAGGGAGATGGGGCGGTGCGGGAGTATGACGAGGGGGGCAAGGTGGTGTGGAATTATGCGGTGCCCCTGTTTGATCGGGAGCCGAAGGGAGGGCATGGACCGGAAGCTTGGGGGAACCAGACCTTCGGAGCGTTGCGGTTGAAGACCGGGAACACCTTGATTGCGACGGGGAACGGGCATTCGGTGATCGAGGTGACGCCGGCGAAGGAGATCGTGTGGCACCTGAAGCAGAAGGATCTGGAGGGGATCACCTTTGCGTGGGTGACGACTCTGGAGGTGTTGCCGAACGGGAACTATGTGATCGGGAACTGCCATGCGGGTCCTGGTCAGCCGTTGTTGGTGGAGATCGAGCCGAAGACCAAGAAGGTGGTGTGGCAGTTGGATGAATTTGAGCGTTATGGGAACTCGGTGCCGAATTCGGTGTTGTTGGACGTGCTGGGGAAGTCCATGAGGTAGGGGGTGAGGGAGCCCGTTTTAGAATTGCGGAAGGTGACCGTGTGGCGCGGGGAGACGCGGGTCTTTCACCGCTTGTCGCTGTGCATAGAGGCGGGGGAGAGTCTGGCCATTCTTGGGGGGAATGGGGCGGGGAAGAGCACCTTGCTGGCCTTGATCGCGGGTGATGTGCGGGTGGCGGCGGAGGAGGGATCGATGGCGCGGTTGTTTGGGGAGGAGCACTGGGCGCTGGACGAGTTGCGGGGGCGGGTGGGGGTGGTGATGCCGGACAAGGCGCGGTTGTTTCGGGTGGATGAGGTGGCGGAGGATGTGGTGTTGAGCGGATTGCGCGGGGCGTTTGGGCGGACGCGGCAGATGCGGTTTTCGGAGGGGGAGAGGCGGAAGGCGGGGAAGGCGATTCGATTGGTGAGGATGGAGCGGTTGGCGCAGCGGGGCTTCGGGGAGTTGTCCTCGGGGGAGCAGCGGCGATTTTTGGTGGCCCGGGCCCTGGCGCATGAGCCGGAGGTGTTGGTGTTGGATGAGCCGACCACGGCCCTGGATCTGCCGGGGGCGATGGGGATGTTGGAGGTGGTGCGGGGATTGATCCGGGAGGGGACGGCGGTGGTGATGGTGACGCATGATGCGCGGGAGATTCCGCCGGAGATTGGGCGGGTGGTGTTGTTGAAGGACGGGAAGGTGTTGGCGGACGGGAAGAAGAGGGAGGTGATGACGGGGGCCTTGTTGGGGAGGTGCTATGGGTTGCCGGTGCGGGTGCGGTGGAGTGCGGGGTATTGCGAGGTGCATGGGGGGTGAGGGCCTGGAGTGGTGCGTCTTGGGGGGGAGGGGCAGAGGGCAAGCAGTGCGGGAAGGCGTGTCATGGCCTGAGGTTGGGTTGCGGCGCCATTTCCTACGAAATGGGGCTTGTGGCGAACCAAGCGGAAAACATGGTGACCTGAAAGTTGGCTGAATCGGACATCGTAATTCTGCTGATTGGGTATCGGGCGACAAAAATCACGAACACACGGAAAAATAACGATCATGAGAACAGCGAAGGCGGAAAGAGAATCCCGGTCTGGAACACAAAGTCGAAAGCGGGTTTTCGGGGGCCACCTGTGGATTGTGGCGCTTTGCACCCTGATCGCGGCCCCGGCAGCCCATGCGGAGGCCGAGCGGACCGAATGGAACGGCTACCCGATGCTCAATTTCAATGTGGGCGGCCGCTCGGCGCTCCTGGTGGGGCCCAAGACCCCGGCGCCAGGCAAGCCGTGGATCTGGCGCACGGAGTTCTTCGGGGTTGATCCGCAGGCCGATATCGCCCTGCTTGGAAAGGGGCTGTATGTCGCCTACATCGACGTGGGCGGACTCTTTGGCGCGCCGAGCGCCCTGGATGCGATGGACGAATACTACGCCCATGTGCGCAAGGAGTACGGGCTTGCGGAAAAGGTGGTGCTGGAGGGCTTTAGCCGCGGTGGCTTGTATGCCTTCAACTGGGCGGCCCGCAACCCGAAGAACGTGGCATGCATCTACGCCGATGCCCCGGTCTGTGATTTCAAGAGCTGGCCCGGCGGCCAGGGCCGGGCGCGGCACTCGGGCCGGGATTGGCGCCAACTGTTGGGTGCCTACGGGATGAATGATGAACAGGCGCTGGCCTACAAGCTGAATCCGGTGGACAACCTTGCGCCCCTGGCCGAGGCGGAGATTCCGATCCTGTGCGTCATCGGCGACATGCACGACTGGATCGTGCCGATTGAGGAGAACGCGCTCCTCGTTGAGACACGTTACAAGGAACTCGGCGGCGAGATCCAGGTCATCAAGAAGCCTGAAGCCGGTCATCGGCCGCACAGCCTCGCGGATCCGACGCCGATTGTGGATTTCGTGATGAAGCACACGAGTGGGGGAAATGAGGGTGCGCCGAAGCGGAGCGCCGGAGCCCCGGCCGGGAGGTCGGCGATTCCCTGGGATGCTGCCGCACTTGCGAAGGCCCCAAGGACTCATCCCACCTCGGAGCGGCCCGCGAAGGGAATGCGTTCGTTCTTCTATGAGGGTGCGGACTACAAGGGCAGGCCGACCCAGGTGTTCGCCTACTACGCCGCTCCGGCCGGGGATCGGCCGGCGGGAGGCTGGCCGGCGGTGGTGTGCGCTCACGGCGGTGGCGGCACGGCCTATCCGGAGTGGGTGAGGTTTTGGAATAACAGGGGCTACGCGGCGATTGCGATGGATCTGGAAGGGCACTTGCCGGGGAGCCATTTCTTTGGCGTGGAAGGCAACTTTCCGGTCGACGTGGGACACGAGAATGCCGGGCCGAAGCGCATCGACTGGTTCGGCGACCGGGATCTGCCCGATGACGAACAGTGGTTTTATCATGGGGTGGCCGATGTGATCGCCGCCAATTCGCTGCTGCGTTCCTTTCCGGAGATCAATGCCAAGAAGATCGGTCTGACCGGCATCTCCTGGGGTGGCGTGATCGTCAGCACCGTGGCGGGAATCGACTCGCGTTTCGCCTTTGTCATTCCCGTCTATGGTGGCGGCTTTATTCATGAGAGCGACAACCCGGGGCTCGCGCAATGGTTTCCGCCGAAGAACATGACGGACGCCCAGTTTCGTGACTACCGCACGAAGTGGGATCCGTCGGCCCATTTGGGGAAAGCGAAGATGCCGATGCTGTGGGTGACATCCGTGGCGGACCCCGTCTTTCAAATCGATATTTTTGCGAAATCGGCGAAAGCCTCCGGAGGACCGAGCACCTTGTGCTTGCGTCCGTGGATGATCCATGGACATGGGAACGGATGGAATGACGCGGTTGAAATCGGGCAATTTGCCGACAGCATCGTGAAAGACGGTCCACCCCTGCCGAAATTGGAACGTCCTGAGATCAAGGCCGGCACGGTGCATACGAACTGGACAGGCAAGGACATCACGGAGGCCTGGATTTACTTCACGACCTCCGGGGGCACCTGGCAGAACCGCAAGTGGGATTTCATCCAATGCACCATCGGCGAGAAGGAACTTGTCGCCCAGAAACCTCTTCCCCAGGGCACCACGGCATATTTCGTCTATGTGTTCCGGGACGTCGGGGGCCAGCGCAGCAACCATTCCGCTTCGGAACTGGTTGAAGTCAACCCCTGAGGGAAACGGCAGGGGCAAGGCAACTTTCCGACCGGGCTTGGCCACGAGAATGCCGGTTTCGTCGGGGGGGCGCAACATAGATGCCCTTCTGCTGGTCGCGCTGATGAAAATGTGTGCGGGAGGGGCGGATGCCGTGTAGCATCCGCGCCAAGATGATCCTTGTGAAACGCCTCTTGGCCCCCGTCCTGATCCTTATGCCGGCGCTCCTCTTCGGCGAGGAGTCGGGCCGCAAACCAAACGTGGTGCTCATCATGGCGGACGATGTCAGTTGGGAATGCTTCGGTTGCTACGGAGCCGAGGATTACAAGACGCCGAACATCGATGCGCTTGCCGCGAAAGGCATTCGTTTTGCGCACTGCTACTCGACGCCGATCTGCACGCCCTCGCGGGTGAAGTTGATGACAGGCAAATACAATTTCCGCAACTACACCCATTTCGGCTACCTGGATCCGAAGGAGAAGACCTTTGCGCAGATGCTGCGCTCGGCGGGCTACAAGACGGCCATCGCCGGGAAGTGGCAACTCAACGGGCTCTATCACCGGGCCGAGGGCAGCGCCGACAAGACGCGGCCGCACAAGGCGGGATTTGATGAGTATTGTCTTTGGCAGGTGACCGAGGGGAAATCGGGGGCCCGGGGGGGCGAACGATTTTGGAGTCCGCCACTGGAGCAGAACGGAACATTTCTGACCAAGGAGGACAACCATGGGAAGTATGGGCCGGACCTGATGTCGGAATTTCTCTGCGACTTCATTGAGCGGAACAAGGGGGGGCCATTTTTCGTGTACTATCCGACGGTGCTCGTCCACGACCCCTTCGTGCCGACTCCGGACACGATCGGGGACCGTCCGCGCACCCATGAATCCAACCAGGCCCCGAAAGGCGGGGCGGATAGGAAGGCGAACTTTGTGGCGATGGTGGAATACCTCGACAAGATCGTCGGCAAGATCGTGAAGAAGGTCGAGGAGGTCGGGCAGTTGGAGAACACGATCTTCCTCTTCACCGCCGACAACGGGACGAACCAGAGTCTGAGTTCGCAGTGGGAGGGGCGGAAAATCCGGGGAGGAAAGGGGACGACCACGGACATGGGGACGCATGTGCCCTGTGTGGCCTACTGGAAGGGGCACACGCCGAGCGGTTTGGTCTCAAGCGACCTGATCGACTTCACGGATTTTTACACGACCATCGGGGAGGCGGCCGGGGTGAAACGCGGCGCGGACGATCCGATCGACGGGCGTAGTTTCCTGCCGCAGTTGATGGGGAAGGAAGGGAATCCGCGGGAGTGGGTGCTCTGTCACTATCAGCCCTACTGGGGTAATTTCGCGGGACGGCAGTATGTGCGGAACGAGGAGTTCAAGCTCTACCGAGACGGGACGTTTTATCGGGTCCCGGAGGATCTGGAGGAGGCCCGGAATCTCCCGGCCGGGGAAGGCGGCGAACCCGGAGCGGCCTCGCGGCGGATGCTCGGCGAGGTGTTTGCGATTGCTCCACCTGCTCCTCCGGTCAAAGGAGGGGCGAAGGCAAAGGAGCGTCCCGTGCATCCTGGATGGAGGAACATGCTGGATCCAAATGACTGATACACCGACCAAGTCGGGGCGCTACCTGATCCGGGGATTATTTTCCCGGGGATTATTTTCCAGACAAGGAATCATTCTGCGAGGCCACTGCTCGAAGCTCCGTGGTCACTTGCCGGGGTGAACCTGACAAAACCGGGGAGAACGACGCGTAGTCGGTTCAGAAAGTCGAGAATCCAATCATTTTTTCATGAAGTATTTGTTCACGTTTGTTCCCGTCCTCGTGATCGCCCTCTCGGGTTCCCTTGCCCGGGCCACCCCGCTCCGGGTCCTCATTGCCACCGACACAACCGCTTTCGGCGACTCCTACGCCGCCGCCCTGAAAGCCGGAGGCGCGCAGGTCGTCGTCGCCGGTGAGCCGGATGCGGGCAAGCTGGCCCAGGCCGATGTCGTCCTGATGCAGCGCGAGAAATTCGAGGTATGGCCGGTCGCCGTGCAAACCGCAGTGACCGAGTTCGCAAAGCGGGGTGGGGGCATCGTGGCGGTCAATGGTGCGGTCGCCGCCGGCCCGGCGGCCTGGGGAGAGCAACTGCTCGGTGGCGGTTGGAATGAACAGGAGAGCAGCAGGTTCAACAGCCTGATGATGCTTTACGTCGTCAGCGATTCCCACCCCATCGTCGAGGGTGCCTCGGCATTCGACATTGCCGACGACACGCTTTACGACCTCGACTTGGACGACCACATTTTCGTCCTCGCCTCGGCCTTCACACCCAGGGGCCGCAATGCCAAACGCGGCGATGGCCCGAGCGTCCCCGGCAGCGACGTCCGCGTCTCCGTCCACGACCTGCAGCCGCAGATGTGGACCTTTGAAGGACCGACCCACCGCGCCGCCGTCCTACTCCAAGGCGCGCCGGAAACCCTGGCCCACGCGTCGATCCGCTCGTTCATCCTCCGTTCCGTCGCCTGGACCGCCAGACGCGACAACACCGACGAGCTTTGCAGCAAGGCCGACCTCGCCAACCTGCGTTACCCCGCTGGTGGACCCCGCCGCGGGAGGGACGCCATCAAGCAATTCAGGATGCAGCCCGGATTCACCGCCAGCGTCATCGCCGAGGAGCCGCTCATCAGCAAGCCCATCGCCATCCAGTGGGACGGCAAAGGCCGCCTGTGGGTCGCCGAAACCCCCGAGTATCCCAATGGCCGCCGTCCGCTCACCGGTCCCGCCTGGAAAGAAACCGGGGTCCTCGAACCCGGCAACTACGACCGCCCGGGCCGGGATTCGATCAGCATGCTTGAGGACACCAATGGCGACGGCCTGATGGACAAAAGGCACGTCTTTTTCACCGGCCTCGAACTTGTCACCGGATTCTGTTTCCATGGGGACGGTGTGATCGCGGTCGCCCAGCCCAACATCGTTTTCCTGCAGGATGTGGATGGCGACGGCAGCGCCGAGCTGGCCACCCCGCTCTTCGGCGGATTTACCCCCAGCGACACCCACTTCGTCGCCAACCATTTCATCAGCGCTCCGGACGGCTGGATTTACGCGAGCAACGGCAGGGGCGCGGCGGCCACCAATCCGAAAACCGGCGAAGTGATGGCGAAAATTTCCCCCGGTGTCTTCCGCTTCAAGCCGGACGGGTCCGTCATCGAGCAGGTCGCCTCGCAGGGTGGAAATTCCTTTGGTGGAGAGGTCACCAGTGACATGGAACACTTCCACGGCAAGGCCACCAGCGGCAACCCGATCCAACATGTGGCCCTGCCCGAGTGGGTGCTTTCCAAGGCTCGCAACATCAACGTATCGAGCTCTATCTCCGTGAATCCGGGTCGTCCCGTCCTCCGCGAGGACCTGCCGGACCGCGCGCCGCTCATGCAGATCGACCAAGTCGGGCGATACAGCGCCGCCTGCTCGACCGCCATCTACGAGGACGGTGCCTGGCCCGAGGAATACGTCGGCAAAATTTTCACGAGCGAGCCGATTCTCGACATCATTCACATGGAGGCCATGGTTCCCGATGGTCCGTCGTTCAAGGGCGAACTCATTCTCAAGGACCAGGAATGGCTGCGCTCGATGGATTATTGGTTCTGCCCTATCGATGTGAGCTTCGGCCCGGATGGCGCGATGTATATCCTCGATTTCTACACCCCGGTCGTCGCCCACAGTGACAGCCGGGGTCCGGCCCGCAGCAAATCGAGTGCGTCCATCCGCCCCGACCGCGACCACGGGTTCGGACGCATCTATCGTGTGCAGAGTGATTCCGCGAAAAAATTCGCGATCCCCGATCTTTCCGAGGCGGAAGCGGCCGTGCTGGTCGCCGCATTTCTCCATCCGAACAAGACGGTCCGTTTCAATGCCATTCGTATTCTCTTGGAACAGCCGGAGGAGTTCGCGAGAGGAGCGCTGCCCGCCTTGATCACCATGGCCACCAGCGAGCCCTTCACCCCGGCCCGGATCCAGGCGCTCTGGGCGCTGCAACGCCTCGGAGCACTCAAGCCCGCCACCCTTGCAGTCGCGTTCACCGCGGAGGATGCCAAGGTGCGGAAAAATGCCATGCTCATCGTCGAGGCTGGCGGCATTCCGCTCGGAGCCAAGGAAGCTGCTGTCGGCATCGCCGACCAGGATGCCCGTGTTCGTCTTGCCACCCTGCGGGCGCTTGGAGCCTCCGCCCTGTCGCCGGAGGTGAGCGCCGTCCTGCTTGCCAGCGCTTCCTCGTTTCCCGATGACTGGTGCAAAGCCGCCGCCGCCGCCGCCGGTGCGCGTGACCCGTCCTCCCAGCTCGAAATGGTGCTGGCGGGAACGGATTCCACGCAGACCGAGGAATCCGTGCGTTCGCTGGCTGCGGCCCTCGCTGCGGATGGCGAACCGGCACGATTGCTTGGTGTGCTGCGGGCATCCGCGGACTCGCACCACCCGGAGCTGGTCATGGCGGTGCTGAGCGAGCTCGGGAAAACCCCGCCGCCGCGCCCGGCCAACACTCAGGAAGCGCTTGATGTGCTACGGCCGTTTTTGCGTTCGTCGAATCAACCGCTGGCTGGCTCGGCCTTGCCGCTGGCCGTGGCATGGGACTCCGACCGATCCCTCTACAATGACTGCGTGAACGTTTCCACGGTCCTGCAGCGCCGTGCGGGTGACGCCGATTTGCCGGAGGAAGCGCGAGTGGATGCCATCCGGACATTGGTCGCGGCCCGCTCCTTCAGCCCAGAATTGCTGGACAAGCTTCTCGAGGTTTTCCGCGGGGATTTGCCGGATGGAATCGCCAACGAACTGATTTCGGCGCTTGCCACCACCGGCGATCCGACTGTCGGCACGGCCCTCATCGAGCGCTACCCCACCTTGCCGCCCGGCCAACAGGAAACCGCGTTCACCGCATTGGTCAGCCGATCCGGATTCGCCACGCTCCTGCTCGATGCCGTGGAGGCCAAAAAATTTGATCCGGCCAAGCTCGCGCCCGGTCAGATTTCCCGCCTCACCGCTCATCCGGATGCGGCCATCGCCAATCGTTCCAACGCCCGATTCGGCGGCACCATCAGCAAGGATGAGATCATCGCCAGGCTGTTGCCGGAGATCGAGAAGCCCGGAGACATCGCCAAGGGCAAGGTCATTTTTACCGCCCTGTGCTCGACCTGCCACCAGCTTGAAGGCGCGGGCTATGTCTTCGGCCCTGCGCTGGAGGGCATCGGCTCCCATCCCGTCATGGAGCTGCTCACCCACATCGTGAACCCCAGCCTCGTCGTCGATGACGAGCACCGCACCTGGAACATCAGCATGAAGGACGGCACCCGGTATTCCGCCCTCATCGCCAGCGAAAACGATGCCCGCGTGCAGATCCGCCAACCCGGGGGTATCACCGTGGATCTCAAAGCCGGCGACATCGCCACCCGCAGCAGGGGAGACAACTCGCTCATGCCCGAAGGGCTCGAAGCGATGGGGGTGGAAAGCCTCCGCGACGTCGTCGCCTATATTCGCAGTTGCGCTCCGAAGTCCTCAAGCTGATCCTTCCCCGATTTTACCGAAACCAACATGAAAAAGAACAAACTCCCGTCGTTGACCCGCGCCGCGCTTCTCGGCGCGCTCGCCCTCCTTCCTCTTTTCGTCCAACCAGTCGCCGCGCAAGCGCGGAACAGCACCGAGGCCATGGGTCAGAAATTCGTTTCGCCCAAACCTGCCGAAACCCTGCGTGTGCTACTGGTCGGGTCCGGTTCCTCCCATGATTTTCCGAAATATTTCCTTGGGACCGACGCCGCCACGCTCAAGGCGGCGCCCGGCATGGAGGTCGCCGCCACCCCCAACCTGGAGGAAGCGCTCGCCCTGCTCCCCGAAGCCGACGTTCTCGTTTTCAGCGGCAACCACGGCCAATACGGCACGCCTGAGTTCCAGAAGGCACTCAACGACTTCGCCGACCAAGGCAAGGGCCTTGTTTTCCTCCACGCCGCCACCTGGAACCATTCCGGCTGGAAGGGCTACAACGACCGCTTCATCAACGGCCTGACTCCCGGCCACATGGCCTATGGTGAGGTCACCGTGACGGTCACCGACGAGAAAAGCCCCATCATGAAGGGCGTCCCCGCCACCTTTTCCTTCAAGGAGGAAAACTACCGCAGTGAGCTCAAGTCGGAGGCCAAATCCCATGTCCTCGCTGAGAACAATCCGGATGCCAAGAACATCGTGCATCCCAGCGTCTGGACTGTGCAGGATGACAAGGCCCGCATCGTCTGCGTCACTCTCGGCCACGACGCCGCCGCCCACGACAGCAAGGCCTATCAGACCATCCTCATCAACGCCGTCAACTGGGTCGCCGGTCGCTGACCCGGAGCGCAAAAGAAATTTCGGAAGGCTTCCGCAGAAGGAAAATTCCAAGCGGCGGACCTTTTGAGACCTGCTGCGTGAGAATCCCGTCGATTGATTTCCCCGTATGAACCACACCATCGTTCCATCCCTTCTCCTGTTCACGATCACGCTGCATCCGGGCGCCCTTGCGCAACCGTTGCCGGACTCCGACCCGTTAGGCGTCGTGCTCAAGCCAATCCCCGAGAAACTTGTGGTATTGACCTTCGACGATGGCTGCGCGAGTCATGCGACCTTTGTCGGGCCGCTGCTGAAGAAGCTGGGTTTTGGGGCCACCTTTTACATCACGACCTTCGGCAATCCCGCCCCGGATCCGCAGGTCTATATGAGCTGGGAGCAGATCAAGGGGTTGGAGCACATGGGCTTTGAAATCGGCAATCACACCTGGAGCCACTCGCAGATCCTTGGGGACAAAGTGGAGGGCAGCCTTCCGGACGCGATCAAGATCGAAGAGCTCTGCCTCGCGAATCAAATCGCCAGGCCTACCACCTTCTGCTGGCCCATCTACAGCACCAGCAGGGCTTTCTCGCTGTTGTTGGTTGATCGGGGATATCTGTTTGCCCGGAGCGGAGGACGCAACGACCGGCCCTACCGGCCGACCTTGGAGAATCCGTTCGAAACCCCGTCGTTCACGATGGTCGCCAACACGCCGCTGGAGACCTTCACCAGCGCCGCGCAGCGGGCGACCCGGGGCCGGATTTCCATCTTTACCTTTCATGGCGTGCCTGACATCGAGCATCCGGGAATCAGTGTGGACCCGGCGCTCTTTGAGAAGATGATGAACTATTTGAAGGACAATCAGTACACGGTCATCGCGATGCGCGACCTCGCGCCGTATGTGGATTCGAAGAGGGCGGTGACGCTGCTGCCGGTTCCCGCAGTGATTCCGGACATCACCATCACCGACCCCGCTGACCTGGCGACCGGCAAAACCCTGCAAAGTCCTAAGGCGGTGTGTGCGGTGCAGGTTGCCGGGCCGCAGGTGACATTTGGCGGCCGTGGCGAGGGATGGGTGGCCATTCATGCCGCGATCGGCGGCAAGAGGAAGCTCAGCCATCAGGCACCCTGGCTGTTGGAGTTGAATCCGCAAACGGGAAGCAACGAGCTGGGCGGGGTCTCCGCCACCGGTAATGCGCTTCAAGCCAGCTCGCAAGGACTCAACGGCGCGCCTTTGACGCTCGAGGACGCGACCCTCAGGCTGACCGATCCGATGAACACGTGGAAGGATTTCTCCAGTCCGCTGACCATGCTGGGCAACAACACCGTGCAGGCACTCGACGCCCACCGGGCGGTCCTGTCCGGCAAGATGAGCGGCAGCGGCAGCGTGACCTACTCCGGATTTCATGCCATCGGTCGGATCAGTTCCGATAGTGACTATACCGGTCAAACGCGGATCGCCCAGGACGAGTGGTTCAGGCAAAGCGGCGACGATTTACAGGGACACGATTTTTTCATGTTCGGGATCGGCGGGACCCGGCCGTTTGGTACCGGGGTGGTGACCATTGCGGGAAGCGTCGGCACGCGGATGGGACCGGCATGGGGCGAGAGCACTCTCAGCGTGATCGGCAACCCGGTGGTGCTGGAAACATCGCTGGTGTTCTCGTGGAGGACCCCCTCCCGGATCGAACTGGCGGGCGTGATTTCGGGGCCCGGGGCCTTGGTCAAGGTCTTCGCGGCGACCGATTCGATGGCGAGCAACAATCCGGAGCGGCCGTATGGCAGCACACTCTGGCTTCGTGCCGACAACACCCATCGTGGCGGAACCCGCTTTTATTCCGGCAACCTGTTGTTTGATCGTGGGGGTGCGTTTGGCAGCGGGGTGGTGCAGCTGGGTGGCAAAGTTGACGGAACCAACCATGCGATGTGCCTCCGCAACCAGGCGGTGCTGACGGTGGGGAATGCGTTTGAGCTGGCTGGCATCACGGATGCCACCGTCGATGGTTCGTGCCCGACCTTTGGCGGATTCCGCGACAAATGCGCCAATGATCCCGCGGCGGCGGCGGAATTCGATACCACCTCCGGCGACCTCACGCTGACCGGCGCGATCACTGGCAGCGGTGGTTTGCTCAAATCGGGCGACCACGCGCTCCTCCTGTCAGGGAAGAATACCTATGCGGGACCGACGACGGTGAGCAAGGGGAGTTTGTCGCTGGGCTCCGGGCAGGCTCTCAGCCCTCACACCGCGCTCACCATCGCCAAGGGTGCCTCCCTCGATCTCAACTTCAATGGACAGGCCAAAGTGCGCAAACTCGTCCTCGACGGCAAAGTCCAGCCTGCCGGGACCTACCGGGCGGCTGATGCCGCCGACTATTTGAAAGGCGCGGGCGTGTTGATCGTCGCGCCCGGCGTGAGCCAATCCTGAGGCACGAAGCGCGCCTCCACTCTCAATGTAACAAGCCATCAACCATGAAAATCAGATGACCCGCCAGTCACTGGCGCAGGATCCTCCCCTGTTTGTCAGCTCCGCGCTTCTGACGGTCCTTCCCGCCATGGCATGTACAACATGGTCCTCGCCTTCACGGCCGAGGTGAGGGAGCCCATCGCGGGGCGATATGCTTTCGAAGTGCATCCGGATGGAGCCAATTTATCCAAGCGGGATGGGCTCCCGACCTCGATTTTCCGCACCGATGACTGGTGAGCATGGCATCCGCCGAGGCAAAACATCTGAGTGATTCCAAAATCCGCAAACCAAATAAAAATGATCCAAACAACGATAGTCCGCGCGGTGCTCCTCACCGCGCTCATGGGAACCGCAAGCGCCCAATACGCGGGCTGGGGGCATTCCGGCTCGCTCCATATCCTGACCACGCCGGAGGGCGCGGATCTGCCGGCAACAGCCTTGGAAGAGGGTTTTCCCCTTCTCTTGCGAATTGATAAGGAGTGGTTCGATTTCAAACAGGCGCAAGCCGGCGGCGGAGATCTGCGCTTTGCGGCGGAGGGCAAGCCGCTCGCCTATCAGATTGAAGACTGGGACGCGGCCGCCGGGACGGCTTGCATCTGGGTGCGCATCCCCACGATCAAGGGCAACGCGCGGCAGGAGATCAACATGTTCTGGGGCGAGCCCGGAGCGGTGGATGAATCCAATGGTGCGGCGGTGTTCAATGAGTCGAACGGCTATCGGAGCGTCTGGCACATGGACGATCCGGTGAAGGATGAGGTCGGCACGACCGAGTCTAAGGATACCGGGACCACCCCCATCTCAGGCATGATCGGCAAGAGCCGGCACTTCGACAAGAACAAGGGGATCGATTGCGGGAAGGACATCACCACCTATCCCGCCGGAGACAGTCCCCACTCCTCGGAAGCTTGGATCAGGACGGACGATCTGGACGGGGGGCGGATCCTTGGGTGGGGGGTCAGCAAGCCCAACAGTATCGTTCAGATGAATTTCGGTCGCCCTCCCCACATCAGGATGGATTGTTTCTATTCTGCGGCAGGCATCAAAAACGAAAGCAGGCTCCCCATGGGTCAATGGATTCATGTGATGCACACCTACCATCCGGGCGACTCGCGCCTCTACATCAACGGTCGCCTCGACGGAGTGGGATCCGGCGCGAATGTTACCCTGACCATTTCCAGCCCGGCCGAGATGAAGATCGGCGGCTCAACCTATATCGGCGACCTGGACGAGGTGCGCATTTCCAAGGTGGCCCGCTCGGCAGATTGGGTGAAATTGCAATATGAAAACCAGAGGGCGCTGCAAACCGTGGTCGGGACGCTGGTCCTGCCGGGCAAGGATTTCACGGTTTCGGAGAAGCAGATCACCCTGTTGGAGGGCAAAGGCGCGACCTTCACGGCGCAGGCGGGCGGTGCGCTGAAGCTGTATTGGACCTTGGTAGACGATGCCGGGGAACGCCTAGTGGAGGTGGACCGCACTTCCTGCACCTACGAGGCGGGCCGCGTGGCGGGCGACAAGACGGTGACGCTGCGATGCAACGCGGTCTATCCGGACGGGGTAAAAACAAAGGACATCGCGATTGCGATCAAGGAAGACATACCAGAACCGGTCTTCACTCTCCCGGCACCCGCCGCCTGGGATGGGCGCACAGCGGTCGAGATCGTGCCGCAGGTGGCCAATTTGAAGGCCATGCAGGCGAAGGGTGCGGGAGACCTGAAGATGGCTTGGAAGGTGTCCGGGATCGCGGTGATCAAGGAGGTCGCGCCGGGCAAGCTCCTCCTCAAACGCTCGCAGAACAGCGGCGGAATGACGGTGAGCGTGACCATATCCAACGGCGGAAAGTCCACCACCCACACGGCCTCCGTGGCTGTCACGGAACCCAAGAGCGATCCATGGGTCGAGCGGACATCCGCCAAGGACGAGCAGCCCGAGGACAACCAGTTCTATGCCCGCGATGACAAGAATGAAGGGACGCTGAATTACAACGGCACCTTGGACGAAGCGGCGGACTCCGTGTTTCTCAAGGTGTATGCGGACGACAAGCTCATCAAGACCGAGACCCGGGAAACCGGAGCGGACAAGACTTATGCCTTGTCGGCCAAGCTCAAGGCGGGACTCATCAAATACAGGGTGGAGTTCGGCTCAAAGACCGGAAGCGTCGAGAAGGTCTTGCGCACGGTGAACAACCTGGTCTGCGGCGATGCCTTCATCATTCAGGGCCAATCCAATGCGGTCGCTTACAACTACTCCAACGAAAAGGACCGCCCGGATTTGATTGATTTTACCAGCGATTGGATCCGCAGTTATGGTGGCAACGGCGAGTCCGGCGCGCCTGTCAATGGTGGCTGGGGCAATGCCGTGCTGACCAACCTGATTGTCAACAACCGCGGTGGTGTGCGTTTCATCGGCATTTGGGGCATGGCCTTGGCGAGGAAACTGGTGGAAGACAACAAGATCCCGGTCTGCATTCTCAACGGCGCCGTCGGCGGCACCCAGATTTGCCAACACCTGCCTGATCCGGCGGACCGTCTGAACACCATCAACAAGGACCACTCGATCTACCGCGATCTGCTGCAGCGCGTGGTGGCGGCCAAACTGACCCATGGCATTCGCGGCGTCCTCTGGCATCAGGGGGAGGCCGACCAAGGAACCCTGGGTCCGAACGCCGACTACAACTACAAGGACTATCAGCAGAACTTCGTGGATCTGTCCGCGGCTTGGAAGGAGGATTTCCCCAATCTTCGGCATTACTACATCTACCAGATCTGGCCGAACGCCTGCACCGATCCCTCGGCCAACGACATGCTGCGGGAGGTGCAGCGGACCTTGCCGCGCCTGTATTCGAACATGCGCATCATGAGCACCCTGGGCATAGTGCCCGGTTCGAGCTGCCATTATGTGCTGGCTGGCTAGACCCTATTCGGAAAGCCATTTTGGCTGAACGATTTTCGGATTTTTGGGCTTGGGGACCGCGTTCCGGAGCAGGCCGAAGACGTAAGAAGGGGAGCCGGGTGCGTTTTGGCGATTCTATAACCTCAGATCCTCTTGGATCTCTATTTTTGGGCGGAGTCATCCCGTGATCGTTCCGTTGGCGGGTTGGGAGGCTGGCCGGATTCAGGCCGCTCGCGTCCTTTCTTTCAGCCGTCGTTCTTCACGCCGGTGCTTCATCAGGATGATACGGCAGCAATTGTAGGCCAGAACCTTCTCGGTGAGTTCCGCACGGACCGCATCGATCCCGCAGCGGCCGACTTCACCAAACTCAAATCCATCTTTGATGGTAAACATCA
>Ga0209702_10004380_pt1 | contig 20561 bp, 19 predicted proteins | sample FRY01_FD_187210 | JGI IMG/M metagenome (GOLD analysis project Ga0209702, IMG submission 187210) | Freshwater microbial communities from Lake Fryxell liftoff mats and glacier meltwater in Antarctica - FRY-01 (SPAdes) (version 2) | ecosystem: Environmental > Aquatic > Freshwater > Ice > Glacier... | reverse complement strand
ATTTTTTGATAAAACCTGCGTTCGCTGCTGCGTATATCACGAATACGTGCAAGCTGTTCTTCAAAATAATCTTTACCAAATATATTGTTGGGGTTTTTCAATCGTTCATCATCCATGGTAAAACCTTTGATGATGTATTCCTTCAATCTTTCTGTGGCCCAAATACGAAATGCCGTTGCTTGTGAGCTGTTTACCCTGTAGCCAACGGAGATGATGACATCAAGGTTATAAAATTCTATTGGTCGGGTAACCTCTCGGCTGCCTTCGGTTTGAACTTGTGCAATTTTTGCACAAGTTGCTTCCTTGCTCAATTCTGCTTCCTTGTAAATATTTATTAAGTGTTTGGTAACTACACTTCTATCCACGCCAAACAAGTCGGCAATTTTTTGTTGCGTGAGCCAAATGGTTTCATTCTGCAAATAAATTTCCACCTTCACCTTTCCATTGGGTGTAGTGTAAAGTAGTATTTCGTTAAAGCCGTCTGCAGCTGGTTTAATTTTCTTTGCCATCTTTGTAATTGTTAGTTGTTAACTGTAAAGTTTCACAACATTGTTGATGACATGAAGAAACCCGAAGGGGTTATAGATAAAAAAGTTGATTATTTTTGTTTTACCACAAATAAAAATAATTATGCAACAAGTTTACCATTCCAATGCCAGAACGAATTTAAACATTCGTTCTCAAATCCAAAGCAATTCAGCAATAAATTCTGAATTAGCTTATCGATTTAATGTTTCTGAACAAACAGTTTAAAAATGGAAAAATAGAGCTTTTCTTGAAGATGCCTCTTGTAAACCTTTGAATATCGAGTATGCTTTATCTGATATAGAACAAGCATTAGTAATAAGTTTAAGAAGATCTTCTTGGATGGCCTTAGATGAAGTTTGGGAAACGCTTTTGGCTGAAAACCCTAAAATATCTAGAAGTTCGATTTATAGAATATTGGTTAAAGAAAAAATCAATGTTATTCCAGTCGAAAAGAAAGAAATAGCAAAGAAATCACCAAAAATAAACTTGGTTTCGATGTTGCTGCCTGTCTCCCGATTAAAATCGGAGATACTGTCCTAAAAAAGTATGTAAAGTAAATATTTAGTAGTTTTAAATCATAATATAAAAAACACACAAATATGAAATTTACATAAGAACAAATTACGGAAATTTAGTTCAAGAGTATACAACAAAAAAAGAGGATGTATTGCTACATCCTCCTATCTTGAATTTAAAAATATACTTTTTTAATTCGCTAACGCTTCTTTTACTAAAGTAGAAATTAACTTTCCATCTGCCTTACCGGCTAATTTAGAAGTTAAAACTCCCATAACTTTACCCATTTCTTGAGGTCCAGAAGCACCAGTTTGAGCAATGGCAGCAGCAACTTCCGTTTTGATTTCTTCTTCAGACATCATTTTAGGTAAATACTGCTCAATTACTTTTGCCTGAAAAATTTCATCTGCAGCTAAATCTTCACGTCCTTCTTTGATATACAAGTCGTACGTTTCAATTCGTTGCTTGTGTAATTTCATTACAATTTTCATTGCAGTTTCTTCCGTTACTTCTCCAGAACCAGAAGTAGATTCTAGCAAAAGCTTCGATTTAATATCTCTTAAAGCAGCTAATTTTTCTTTCTCTTTAGCAATCATTGCAGCTTTAATGTCTGCATTAATTTGTTCTGTAAATGTCATATCTTATTTTATTGTTGATACTAATCAGTCAACGTTATCATGTAAGAAAGAATTGTTACCTCTTAATGTTGTTCCGCTTTCATCTTTAGACAATCCAAAACGGCTAACATTATTTTGAGTACTGTACTTTCCATTATCTAATTGAACATTTTGACGAACATAAGCTGGCTCTCTTTCGAAATCAACAATACCTTCCGCTTTCTTCAATTTTTCAGTATAATCTTTAATTCTAGCTAAACGCTCTTGAGATCTTCTTTGTTGTTCCTCACTAGAAATTACAGTGCGTCTTTCAACTTCTTCCGTTTTTTTTTCAACAGAATCTTCTAAAACAAATCGGTTAACTTCAGGCTTATTATTACTTTCAGCTGATTCAACAGAAGAAGTAGGTGATTCAAAATCCCATTCTTGAATAGCTACAGGCTCATCAAAATTGATCGTTTCTTGTTTAGGAGCTTCCCAGGATTCTTCATCCCATTTTTTATCTTTTACAGGCTCATTGTTAAAGTTTAATGGCTTCACTTCTCTTTGATTAAAAGCAAATTCGTCAACCTTTGACTCTTCATTTTTCAAAAAAGGAACTTCTTTCTGTAGATCGCCAAGTGAAGTGTATTCATTTTTTTGAGTTGGAGAAGACATTGGAGCTACAATTTCTTTTTTAGTTTCTTCTTCCAAAGCTCTAACAACTCTTTCAGGAGCTTTATCTAATCCAGTAAGTGGAGAAGTATTGAAATTTGTAGCAATAATTGTTACACTTAATTTATCTCCTAAAGTTTCATCATAACCATGACCCCAAATAACGTCAGCAGTTGAACCAGACTCATCTTGAATGTAATCAGTGATATCAGTGATTTCATCCATTAACACTTCTTTAGATCCGTAAGTAATGTTTAATAAAACATATTTAGCACCACTAATGTCATTATCGTTTAATAATGGAGAAGACAATGCTGCTTGAATTGCTTCAATTGCTCTGTTTTCACCTTCAGCAGAAGCGCTACCCATAATAGCAACACCACTATCTTTCATTACTGTATTTACATCGTTAAAATCGACATTGATATTACCAGTAACAGAAATTACTTCAGCGATACCTTTTGCAGCCATTGCCAAAACATTATCTGCTTGAGAGAATGCGTTACCAATAGTAAGGTTACCACTAATTTCACGAAGACGTTCATTGTTAATTACTAATAAAGTATCAACATTTCTTCTCATTTCTTCTAAACCATCTTCAGCTTGTTGACGTCTTTTACGACCTTCAAAACCAAAAGGAATCGTTACAATACCTACAGTTAAAATCCCTAATTCTTTAGCAACTTGAGCAATTACTGGTGCAGCACCAGTACCAGTACCTCCACCCATTCCAGCAGTTACGAAAACCATTTTAGTTCCATTACCTAAGAAATCGCGAATTTCATCAATATTTTCTATAGCAGAATTCTTTCCAATTTCAGGAATAGCTCCAGCTCCACATCCATCTGTTAATGAAGCTCCTAATTGAATTTTAAGAGGAACAGGTGAAATATTCAAAGCTTGTCTATCTGTGTTACAAACGATAAAATCAACCCCTACAATACCTTGGTTATACATGTGGTTAACCGCATTACTTCCGCCCCCACCAACTCCAATTACTTTAATAATTGAAGATGAATCTTTTGGTAAATCAAATTGTAATCCTAAATTTTCGAATTCTGACATACTTAACTTATTAATATACTATTATTATTTTTCTTTTTCTATTTCTTCCCCTTCTGGGAAAAGTGATTTCCCTAAATCCATTATTTTTTTGAAGAAAACTCCTCTTTTTGTTGGATCAGAATGTCCAGGAAGTCTAGCTGGTCCTTCATTTCCTTCAACTGTAGGCATATCCATCTGACCTGTTTTATCAAATCCTTTTAAAACTAAACCTATACCAGTAGCATAAATTGGACTTGTTAAATTGTCAAAATGAGTATTACTTGCTAAATGTTCTGTGGGATACCCAATTCTAGAATTCATTCCCGTTACATATTCAAATAATTGAGTTATGTGTTTTAACTGAGAACCACCACCTGTAATTACAATTCCTCCATTAAGTTTTTTCTCATATCCAGAATTAGCTATTTCGTAATAAACTAAATCGATAATCTCTTCCATTCTAGCTTGAATAATACTTGCTAAATTTTTGATAGAAATTTCTTTTGGATCATGACCTCTTAGACCTGGAATACAAACAATATCATTGTTTAAACTTTCAGCAACTAAAGCTGATCCAAATTTAACTTTTAGCATTTCAGCTTGACGCTTCATGATTGTACAACCATCTTTAATATCGTCCGTAATTACATTTCCACCGAAAGGAATAACAGCAGTATGGCGAATAATACCATCATAAAAAACAGCAACATCAGTTGTACCTCCACCTATGTCAACTAAAACAACTCCTGCCTCTTTTTCTTCCATTGATAGAACTGCATCAGCTGAAGCGATTGGCTCAAGAATAACTTCATCTACTTCTAACCCTGCGTTAATAACACATTTTCTAATGTTTTTAGCTGCAGTAATGTTTCCAACAATGATATGAAAATTTGCCTCTAACTTATTTCCCGGCATACCAATTGGATGATTAACACCTAACTCAGCATCAACAATGAACTCTTGAGGAATAACATTAATTATTTCATCTCCAGGTGTCATTGCTAATTGGTGCATATTGTCAATTAAAGCATCAATGTCTTTTTGAGATATCAAGTCTTCAGTATTACCTCTCATTAGCATCCCTCTGTGCTGAATACTTTTAATATGCTGACCAGCAATTCCAACATTCACAACACCAATTGTTAAATCACCTTCTACTCTTTCTTGCGCCTCTTTAACAGCAGCTTTTATAGATGCAACTGTTTGTTCAATATTAGAAACCATACCTCGCCTTACTCCAAGAGACTCACTTTGTCCCATTGACAAAATCTCAATTTTACCATGTTCGTTTTTTTGCCCAACAAAACATGCAATCTTTGTAGTTCCTATATCGAGTCCAACAATTATCTTACTCATATTTTTATTTTTTCTTGCAAACTATTTGCTTATCATATTTCAAACTGATCTCTTCATACTTGTTCCAGCCTTCATAAGGTATCGCCTCACTGTAAAAGACTTTTAACTTTCTGAATTTTTCACTAACCTCTAAGTCTGAATATGCAGTACCAAAAATTATTATTTGCCCACCTACCTGAGGAATCAATACAAAGTCACCATTGCTTTTACGATGAATTTGTCCAATCAAAGATTGCAATAACTGGTCATTACAAACATAATGAGAAATTCGATAGATATCATCGAGTTTTCGAATACTTTTCAAGGTATCATTGTTAATAATTTCAGCTACAGATTCGCTTTTTAATCTATCCGGAATTTCACCTGTAACTACCAGCATTCTAGCAGTATACAAAACAGACAAAGGCATCGTTTTTCCGTCTTCATCTAAATAAAAATTTTCACCAATATTGTTAATAATTCTCGCTATAGGTTTCCTTAATTCAATTTCGATTTTCCAATCAGCTCCAATTCGTTTAAAAACTTTTGCGTTTTTAACTTCATTCATACTTAATAAAAAAGTTTCGATCGCATTAACGTCTAAATACTTAGATGTTTGGTTTAAGTAAATAACACCTTTTCTTTTTAGTCGTATCAGCAACTCATCTTCTGTTAAAAAAGCATTTTCACTGTAGACATTAATGATGATTTCAGGTGCGCTAACAACGGTCTCTTCTTGCGCTTTTTTCACTTTCATCATTAAAAAAATGACAAAAGCAAAAAATACAAACCAACCAATTATTTTTATCGTTTTCTTCATTTATGAGCATTCCTTTTAGTTAACAACTCAAAAATTGGCTGCGATAAACGATCAATATCTCCTGCACCTATTGTTAAAACTACGCCACTATTAACTTCAATTAGATGTTCTAACACTTCTGAAGGGGTATAAATGCCTTTTGTTTCAGAAGATACTTTTAACAATAAAGCTTCACTTGTAACACCTTCAATAGGCTCTTCTCTAGCAGGATAAATAGGCATCAAAAGTAAGTCGTCAACTCTACTTAATTGTTCAGAAAAACCATCTAAAAAATCTCTAGTTCTAGAAAACAAATGAGGCTGAAAAATAGCTGTTATTTTTTGATTAGGGTACAATAATTTTACCGAATCGATCAATGATTTTATTTCAGTTGGATGATGAGCATAGTCATCTATATATACTAATTCAGGGGATTTAATATAATATTCAAATCTTCTTTTAACTCCTTTAAATGAAGCCAAAGCCGCTCTAATCCCCTCTTCATTCAAACCTAATTCAATAGCGAAAATAATACAAGCTAAAGCGTTTTCTGCATTGTGAATACCGGGCAAACCAAATTCTACTGCATTCCATTTAACATCTCTTAATCTAACATCAAATAAAAAGCGGTGTTTCTCAAAATGAATGTTATAAACCGAACAATCAGCTTGATCATCTTCTACTCCGTAGGTAATTGTTTTAGAATGAGGTTTTAGTTTCAGTCCGTTTTTTAAAATTAAAAATCCTTCATCTGAAATTAGGTCAACATACGCTTGAAAACTTTCAAACATAATTTGCTCATCTCCATAAATATCTAAATGATCCGCATCTGTAGAAGTTACAATTGATGCGAAAGGAGATAGCTGAAGAAAAGAGCGGTCAAACTCATCTGCCTCAATAACAGTAAAGTCTGAATCTGTAGAGCTAACTAAATTTGAATTAAAATTAGCAGAAATACCTCCTAAAAAAGCATTACATTTGAGTGGAGACGCATTTAATATGTGTGCTAATAAAGTGCTTGTCGTTGTTTTACCGTGAGTACCAGCAACGCACAATCCTTTAGAAAACTGTGTCAATAATCCAAGAACTTGAGCTCTTTTTAAGATTGTAAATCCATTAGTTGCAAAAAATTGGTATTCGCTATGATTGGTTGAAACTGCTGGCGTATAAACAATAAGTGTATGAGCTGCTTCTTTGTAAACCTGAGGCACTAACGCTATATCATCTTGATAATGAATCATTAACCCTTCAGATTCTAATTGTTTTGTTAATTTAGTCTCTGTCTTATCAAATCCAGCAACGCTCCATTTCAATGTTAAAAAATAACGTGCAAGTGCAGACATACCGATTCCTCCAACACCTATAAAATAAACAGCGTTATACTTTTCAAAATCAATATCTCTAAAGTTTTTCATTGCTCTTTTATTATTTTTTCAACTTCATCTACAATTTCAGAGGTAGCATTTGGCTTTCCTAAACCAGCTATAGATTTACTTAAATTAATCTGCAGAACATCATCCTTCAATAATTTAAAAGCCGTCGGAATTAAATCACTTACAGCATCGCTATCTTTTATTAGTAAAGCTGCATTTTTATTGACTAAAGCCATAGCATTTTTAGTTTGATGATCTTCAGCAACATTTGGGGAAGGCACTAGAATTAATGGTTTTTTAATTAAACATAATTCAGATACAGAAATTGCTCCAGCTCTAGAGATAATAACATCTGCCAACGCGTACGCTAAATCCATACGCTCGATGAATTGAACCATCTTAATTGTTGGCGTGTCTTTTCCATTTAAGAAACTTGTTATAGCTTCAAAATAAAACTTGCCACTTTGCCAAAGTAGTTGTACATCCTCTTTTTTAAATGTTTCGATTGCACTTTCAACACTTTCATTTAACGTTCTTGCCCCTAAACTTCCTCCAATTATTAAAATAGTTTTTTTGCTTGGATCGAGGTTATAAAACTGAAAAGCTTCTTCACGTTTTCCTTCTATCTCCACCATAGCAGAACGAACAGGATTCCCTGTTAAAACAATCTTTTCTTTAGGAAAGAACTTATCTAGTCCATCGTAAGCAGTACACAAGGTATTGACTTTATTTGCCAATAATTTATTCGTTTTGCCTGGAAAAGAATTCTGCTCTTGAACCAAGGTAGAAATCTTAAGGAAGGTAGCTGCTTGAAGCGTTGGTCCAGAAGCATAACCTCCAACACCTATAACCACTTCGGGCTTAAACTGCTTTATAACTTTAATTGCTTTAATAAGCGAAGCGATAATTTTAAACGGTAATAAAAAATTGGAGAATGTTAATCTTCTCTGAAATCCAACTATATCTAAACCAATAATTTCATACCCAGCAGCTGGAACTTTTTCCATTTCCATTTTACCGTTTGCGCCAACAAATAAAATTTCAGCTTTTGGATTTCTTTTTTTTATCTCATCGGCAATAGCAATTGCAGGAAAAATGTGCCCTCCTGATCCTCCACCTGATATGATGACTCTAGTTGCTTTCATTTTATTGATATTGATTAGTTGATTTAGAAGCGCTTTCTGAACTCAATGAATTCTCTTCTTCATCCATTTGACTGCGAGCAATACTTTGAATAATTCCTATTGCAACACAAGTCATAATCAAAGCTGAACCACCCATAGCTAATAAAGGCATATTTTGACCGGTTACAGGAAAAACTCCAGTACAAACTAACATATTCACCGATGCTTGAATAAGAATTAAAACTCCAATTCCAACACAGACGTATGTTTCAAATAATTTTTCAGACCTTAATCCAATTTGAAAAATCCTATATAATAAAATTAAGTACAAAGCAATTAAAACAAAAGAAGCAATAAACCCAAATTCCTCTACATAACTTGAATAGTAAAAATCGGCATAAGCTTCTGGAAGATACTCTTTGAGCTTACCATCACCTACACCCTGACCAATAATTCCACCATTATAAATGGCTAATTGGGCGTTAAGCGCTTGTGCATTGGCTACAATATTATTTTCACCTTCACTCATATTTGACAAACGATTCTCCCACGTTTGGTAACGAGGCAATAAGTTGATACTTGGAATCAATTTATGAATTCCAATAGCAATGAAGATGATTAAAATTCCCGAACCAATAACAATTGCTAACTTTCCGAAAGGAACCTTACCGACAAATAAAACAGCCAGTAAAACCATAAATAACAATGCTGCTGTAGAGAAATTATCTTTAAAAATTAAGCCACAAATAATAAAAATGGGAATCATAACTGGTAAAAATCCTTCTTTCCAATTATTCAAAAAATCTTTCTTAACGACCAATAAACGAGAAACCGTTAAGATAAGTGCTAATTTTGCGTAATCAGATGACTGAAAAGTTAACCCAACAAAAGGGATACGAATCCATCGACCTGCATCATTCACACGAGTCCCAAAAAAGAATGTAAAGATTAATAACGCAATTGCTAAATAAAAACCAAATTTTGAGATCTTGCTAAAATATTTCGGGTCTAGTTTATGGACCCAAAACATTGTTCCAAAAGCAATACTTACATAAATGAAATGTTTGAACAAATATTTAAACGGTGTTCCTCCTTCGATTTTAACCAAAATAGGTACGAAACTATAAACACTAACCAACGAAAAAGCTAGCATCAGTAACGTGATGATCCAAATAACACGATCTCCTTTTAAATATTGTAAATAGGTTCTCACTTATATTGCTTGATGGATAGATAAATACTTTTCAAAAGTTTCCTTAGACAACTCCCAATCTTCACCTGAAGCAGTGAACAATAAGACTGCATTTCTTTGTTTGAATGAAGACAATAACCTCAGCGCATCTTCTAAATTACTAACCGAAGCAATATTCTTTACAGTCAACCAACTATCAACTGGTAGTCTTAATCTAGAAGAATCGTGAAACAATAAGGTATTAAGTTGAGATGCAACCTGAGGATCAAGTTCAAACGTCGCTAAAATATCGTTAACATTACCTACCCAAACTATTGGAAAAGGAAAAGTATGAATTGTGTTTGCTAATAACTCAGGTCTTGGTAGATACCAAGAAAACACATCCATACCCCATAATTTACCATGTGGACGAATTGATGTTTTTTGCATGTTTTGCAAACTTTCATTTCTAGCATTTAACAACGTGTTCTCAACGCTTTGTTTTTCGCTCTGTTTTTCTTTTTGATTCTCCATTCTTCTAATTATAACCTTCTTACAGATTCTTTGAACATATCACCTCTTTCTTCGTAGTTTTTGAATAAATCAAAACTTGCACAAGCAGGAGATAATAATACAGTTTCATCTTTAGATGCTAAACGATATCCATAAGCAACAGCTTCCATTGCAGATTTAGCTTCAACAATTGTATCAACTACACCTGTAAATGCTTCAATAATTTTATGGTTATCAACGCCCAAACAGATAATTGCTTTTACTTTATCTTTCACAAGTGCCATCAATTCGTTGTAGTCGTTACCTTTATCAACTCCTCCTACAATCCAAACTGTTGGTTTGTCCATACTTTCTAAAGCAAACCATGTAGAATTAATATTTGTAGCCTTTGAGTCATTGATAAATTCAATACCGTGTACCTTAGCTACAAATTCTAAACGATGCTCTACGTTTACGAAATCTGTTAAACTTTCTCTTATAGATACACTTCTGATATCTAAGATTCTTGCAGCAACAGCTGAAGCCATTGAATTTTGACTGTTGTGCTTACCCTTTAATGCTAAATCGTGAATTGACATTTTGAATTTTTCGTTTATTGTAATTGTTATTTCTTCCTTATCTAAATATGCTCCTTGCTTCATTTCATCTACTAATGAAAAAGGTGCTAACTGTGCTTTAATCGTTCTTTTTTCAATTTCTTTTTGAATGATTTTATCGTCGTTATTGAAAATAAACCACTCTTTTTCTGTCAAATTATTAAGGATTCTAAATTTAGAATCAACATAATTCTGCATTTCATAATTGTACCTGTCTAAATGATCTGGAGTAATGTTTAAAAGCATTGCTATATCAGCTTTAAATTCATACATGTCATCTAATTGAAAAGAACTTAATTCAATTACGTACCACTCGAAATCTTGTGTTGCAACTTGTTTGGCATAACTTTGTCCAACATTCCCTGCTAATCCAACATTTACTCCTGCTTTTCTTAAGATATGGTAAGTCAACATGGTTGTAGTTGTTTTACCATTACTTCCTGTAATACAAATTGTTTTTGCTTTTGAATAATAACCCGCAAATTCAATTTCAGAAATAATTTTTATTCCCTGCTCTTTCAGTTTCTTTATCAGGGGAGCTTTATCAGGAATACCAGGCGACTTAATAATTAAATCTGACTTCAAAATAATTGCTTCAGAATGTTGACCTTCTTCCCATTTTAAGTTGTGCTGATCTAACTCTTCCTTGTATTCTTGTTTGATTGCACCAAAATCTGAAACAAAAACATCCCAACCTTGCTTTTTAGCAAGAATAGCAGCACCAACTCCACTTTCGCCAGCTCCTAAAATTGAAATATGTTTGTTTTTTTTGTTCATTTTTTATTTTTTGTTTTCCGTAGGGACAAGTCGTTTTTGTTTACGCGCTATGTAGGGACAAGTAGCGCTATGTAGGGACAAGTAGCGACTTGTCTCTACTAGCGCAATTTCAATGTTACAATTGTTACTACCGCTAACAATACCGCTATAATCCAAAACCTAGCTACAATTTTTGCTTCATGTATTCCTTTCTTCTGATAATGATGATGTAAAGGCGCCATTAAAAAGATTCTTCTACCTTCTCCAAATCGTTTTTTAGTAATTTTGAAATAAGTAACTTGCATTACTACTGAAAGATTTTCAATTAAAAAGACCCCGCATAAAACTGGTATTAATAATTCTTTACGAATTACAATTGCAAAAACAGCAATGATTCCCCCTAAAGCTAAAGAACCAGTATCACCCATAAAGATTTGAGCAGGATAAGAATTGAACCATAAGAATCCAATACAAGCTCCAACAAAAGCAGCTATAAAAATTACCATTTCTTCAGCCATCGGAATGTACATTACATTTAGATAATCAGAGAAATGAACGTTTGAACTTACGTAAGCTAAAACGGCTAAAGCAATTCCTATAATTGCAGATGTACCCGTTGCTAATCCGTCTAATCCATCAGTTAAATTAGCTCCGTTAGAAACTGATATTACGATTAAAATAACAACTGGAATAAAAATCAACCAGCCATATGAACTGTCACCAACTAAATTAGAGTAGTTAAACTCATTCCCTTTCAGAAAAGGAATTGTAGTTGTCATAGCATCTGTCTTAATCCATTTCGTATCTCCATCGTCATCTAAATCTGCATGCTGGTGAGTTACCAATGTTTCATCAACTGACAAAACATAATCAGCAGGAACTCTTTTGTGAACTTGCACATCATCACTGAAATATAAAATTCCACCAACTAAAATTCCTACACCAAATTGACCGATCACTTTAAACCTACCTTTCAATCCTTCTTTGTTTTTCTTGAAAACTTTGATGTAGTCATCTAAAAATCCAATTGCACCTAACCAAACAGTTGAAACAAGCATTGTAATTACATAGATGTTATGAAGCTTTGCAAACAAGATTGTAGGAATTAGAATTGCTCCTAAAATGATTAAACCACCCATTGTTGGCGTTCCTTGTTTCTCTACTTGACCTGTTAAACCTAAATCTCTAACCGTTTCACCTATTTGTTGTTTACTTAATAAATTAATAATACGTTTTCCAAAAAAGATGGAAATAATTAACGATGTAATTAAAGCCATTGCAGCTCTAAAAGAGATGTAGTTAAATAACCCTGCACCAGGGAAATTCATTGAGTCTAAATATTTAAAAAAGTAGTATAACATTATTTTTCCAGTTTATTAAATAATTCATTCACTAATTCCATATCATCAAAGTGATGTCTCACCCCATTTATTTCTTGGTATTTTTCATGCCCTTTTCCAGCAATTAAAAGAATATCTCCTTTTTCAGCCATTAAAACCGCTGATTTAATCGCTTGCTCTCTGTCTAAAACAGATAAGGTTTTTTTGAAATGTTGCCCTTCCACTCCAGCCATCATTTCATCTATAATTACCTGTGGATTTTCAGTTCTAGGGTTATCTGATGTAATGATTACCTTATCACTTAATTCACAAGCGATTGCTGCCATTTTCGGACGTTTCGTTTTATCTCTATCGCCACCACAACCAACAACTGTAAATACCGTTTCTTTTCTAGTACGAATAGATAAAATCGTTTTTAAAACATTTTCCAATGCATCAGGTGTGTGTGCATAATCTACAATTGCAGTAATACCGCCCTTACTTGTTATGTACTGAAAACGTCCGTCAACTGATTCTAAAGAACTTAAAGCTGTTAATATTTCTATTTTATCTTCCCCTAATAATTCAGCTATTGCGTAAACAGTTAAAAGATTATATGCGTTAAATTCTCCTATTAACTTAGACCAAAACTCAGCACCACAAAGATTTAGAGTAAGTCCTGAAAATTGATTTTCAAGCACTTTTACTTTAAAATCCGCTTGTGATTTCAATGCGTATGTAGAGTGTTTTGCATTAGAATTCTGAAGCATCACTAATCCATTCTTGTCATCGCCATTAGACAAAACGAAAGCATCTTTTCCTAAACCATCAAAAAACGATTTTTTTACACGGATATATTCTTTGAAAGTTGCATGATAATCTAAATGATCGTGCGTGATATTTGTAAATACACCACCAGCAAAAGTTAATCCATGCACCCTATTTTGATGAATAGCGTGTGAACTAACTTCCATAAAACAATGAGAACACCCTGCTTCAACCATTTGTGCTAAAAGCTCATTTAATCGAACTGGATCTGGAGTTGTATGTGTAGCTAAAATCAATTCAGTCCCAACTTTATTTACTACAGTTGAAAGCAATCCACATTTATAACCCAATTTCGTGAATAAATCATGTGAAAGTGTAGCTGTAGTGGTTTTACCGTTTGTTCCAGTAATACCTATTAATTTTAATTCTCTTGATGGGTGATTGTAATAATTAGCCGCAAGTTCAGATAATGTTTCAGATGAGTTTTTAACTTTTATTAAGGTTATATCTGATGGAACTGTAACTTCATTTTCAGAAACAATCATTTTGCAGCCCTGTTCTATAACTTGTGGTATAAAATCATGCCCATCCATTGATAACCCTTTAACAGCAACAAAAATTGAAGATTTCGTTGCTTTCCTAGAATCAAAAACAATTGTATCAACAACCTGATCTTCTGACCCGCTTATTGATTCTACATGAACCCCTTTTAATAGCTCGTTTAACTTCTTCATTACTTCAACATTAATTCTATGACACCTCCATTAAATGCAGGAGAACCTGCGCTGTATGATTGACTATAGACAGTTCCATAACCATTTATTTCAGCTCTCATTCCTATAGATTCTATAATATATATTGCATCTTTAGCCGTCATTCCCTTTACATTTGGCACAACTCCTTTTTTTATTTCCCTTTTTGAAAATTGAACCTTAGCATTATTTGAAAATGTATTAACCCACTCACTATCTGTAGATTTATAATAAGGAATGTTTAATTGATTCATAACCATTATTAAATCGTATAAGTTTCCGTCTTTTGAAGCTGGGGTATCTTTTACTTTTTTAGCATTTTCATTTACAGCATCATGATATTGTAAACTAGTTGCATATACTTTGTTTGCGATTGCTGAAAACACTGTTCCTGAAACTGATGCTCCATAAATATTCTCTCCAGAAGCTGCAATAGATACAATACAAGAATAAATAGGATCTTCTACTGGGAAATAACCGACAAATGATGCCAAGTATTTTTTTTCACCTGTTGCTCCATAACGCATATCATCATTTAATATTTCTGCTGTTCCTGTTTTACCTGCAATGTCAAAATAAGAGGAAGTCAATCTTCTCCCTGTTCCGTTTTTCATTACACCTGCAAGACATTTCTTTAAATCTCTTAACGTTTTATCTGAACAAATTTTAGGATTTAATACAACAGGTTTAAACTCTTTCACTACAAGTCCGCCTCTTTTAATCTGTTTCACAAATAATGGTCGAACAAATTTTCCGTTATTCGCTACTGAGTTATAAAAAGCTAATGTTTGAAGAGGTGTTTGTTGCGTTTCATATCCAACAGATAACCATGGAAGCGAAATACCTGACCAGTTTTTAGTTCCTGGCTGATAAAGTGTAGGTGTTGCTTCTCCACTTAAATCAATGCCTAACATATCAGCTAATCCAAATGACCTAATTCTATCAACAAAAGCCTGCTCATCTCCTTTATATGCATTATTTATCACCTTCGATATAACATTTGAAGATAATTCGAAAGCCTGTTTAATTGTAATTTTCCCGTGATCTTGACCGTGTGACTCATTTAGTGAACTTCTGTAATAAGTATATTTAGGTGCACACACTACTTTATCGTAAATACTGAATTTTTGATCTTCCAAACCAGCCATTAAAGAAGCTAATTTGAATGTAGAACCAGGTACTTCTTTTGTTCCGATAGCTTGGTTATAGGATTCATAATAATTTCCATCCAAATCTAAAGCAAGATTTACTATCGCTTTAACAAATCCTGTTTTCACATCCATCACAACCACGCATCCGTGTTTAGCTTTATGGGTTTGTAATTGTTTTAACAATTCAGAATGAGCAACTTCTTGAATTTCAATATCGATCGAAGTTACAACATCAGCTCCTTCAACTGCTTCTTTTACAATTTGACCTGTTTTTTTCCAACCTGTAGAAATCTTTTGCTCGATCTCCTCTCCATATTCTCCAGCTAAATAATGATCATAAGCTCCTTCAATTCCTACTTTTAAACCTCTACCGTCGTCAGATACATATCCTAAAGTCCTCTTCAATAACTCATTATATGGCTTTTTACGCTTAATTGTAACATCGTTATCTATCAACCCACCTTTCATTCTTCCTAAATTAAAAATAGGAAGTTCCGCTAATCTTCTTCGCTCGTCATTCGATACTTTACTTTTAATTGTTAAGTATCTGTTACCTCTTTTTCTCCCTAAACGAATGTAATTTTCCCATTCTCTAGGTGATCTTTCTCTGTACATTTTTGATAATCCCCTTGATAAATCACTTATTTTATCATTGAAGACTTTTTCATTTATTACTGTTGGGTCGAGGTGAATGTTATAGTAAGAAATTGAAGTTACTAATGGTGTGAAATTTACATCTAATATCTCACCTCTTCTAGGCTTTCTTTTAATAACACGCGTTGGTATTTTATCTTCAGAATCAGACAACATACCTGTTCTACCTTCCATTTGAATAGTAAACGTGGTAAATAAAACAACAAACATCACAAGCACAAACCCAATATAGATTGCCATTACTCTTGTTTTTATGTTGTTTTGTCCTTTCACCGCTTATTGCTCTCTTTTTATTCTAATTACTTTTGTTGGGTTAACGGTTTCAATCAACCCTTCTTTTCCTAATTTTTCGATTAAAATTTGTCTTCTTGTAGACTCTTCTAATCTTGCTTTTACTTCTAAGTAATCCGAAGACAACTCATTTAATTCATCTTGTGCTTTATCAGCATCTTTCGCTAACTGCTTTCCATAATATCCTTTTCCTACCGACAATAGCAATAAGAAAATGATAAAAAAAATGAACGATAAGTTATTTAAAACAAACTCTTTAGTTAAAAAATCACCATTCAATATCTGAACAAAAGCACTTTTAGACTTTTCAGAAGATTTCTTTTTCCTCTTTTTTACTATTTCCTCTTTTACGCCGGCTGCGTCTTTATCTAAATATTCATTCCCCATTTCTTCGGACTGCTATTCTTAATTTCGCACTACGTGAACGCGTATTATCTTCTAATTCTTTTTCTGATGGAACAATTGGATGCCTCACTAATTCATCAAAAGGTTTTAAAACATTTCCGTAAAAATCTTTTTTAATTTCACCTTCAATCGATCCTCTTTTCATGTAATTTTTAACCAAACGATCTTCCAATGAATGATAAGACATCACTACCAATCTTCCTTCAGGCTTAATAACGTCACGCATTTGATTTAGAAATCTCTCTAACACTTCAATCTCTTGGTTTACTTCTATTCTTAATGCTTGAAAAACTTGAGCGTAAAAGCGATTTTCTTTAAATTTAGGAGCACATTTAGCCAATACATCCATTAAATCGCCTGTTGTTTCAATAGATCTAGTTTCTCTAGCCATCGTAATTGTAGTTGCCACTTTAAAAGCGTTCTTCAACTCACCATACATCTTAAAAACTTTGGTTAAATCTCTTTCTGAATAATTAGCTACTATATCTTTTGCTGAAATGTCACCAGATTGATTCATTCTCATGTCCAATGCATCGTTGGTACGAATTGAAAAACCTCTTTCTCCCTCATTAAATTGATGAGAAGAAACCCCTAAATCTGCTAGCACTCCATCTACATTTTTAATACCTAAAACACGTAAATGGTTGGATATAAAAGAGAAGTTTGCGGCTATAAAATGAAAATTAGGAGCTTCCCAAGCATTTTTACGTGCATCTGGGTCTTGATCGAAAACAATTAATTGTCCTTTAGGTGAAAGCTGTTTAAATATTTCTTTTGAATGACCTCCGCCTCCAAAAGTAACATCAACATAAGTACCATCTGGATTAATTGCTAATCCTTCAAGACACTCATTCAACATTACCGGTACGTGGTACTCTTCTTCTTTATTCGTCGTTGTCATCTAAATCACCCATTACTTCATCCGCTAAATCAGCGAAATCAACCATGCTTCCTTCGATCATTTCGAAGTATTTAGACTTGTCCCAAATTTCAATTCTGTCATTGTATGCAATCAACATTACATCTTTTTTCAAACCCACTCGCTCCATATGCGTAGTAGGGATTAACACCCTCCCAACATTGTCAAGCGCCATTTGTTTAGCACCTTGATGAAACAAACGGTAAAACATTCTGTTTTTTGGTTTGAAAAGATTCATTTTAGAAAGTTTTTCACTGATTTTTTCCCACTCATTCATTGGGTACAGCGTCAAACAATCCTCAAAACCTTTATTTAACATGAAATTTTCTTGGGCAGCAGGAGACAGTTGCTTCCGTAAACCGGAAGGAAATAAGAAACGCCCTTTGGCATCCAATTTCACTTCAAACTCTCCTACTAGTCCTATCATAGCTTTATAACGAGCAAAAATAATAGATATCTACCACTTTTTACCACAAATAAACACATTGTTGATAAGTTATAACGCATAAAGAAAAAAAAAGTTTCAAAATATTTTTCTTATAGTAGTAATAGTAGGCTTTAGCACAAAAATTAAGCTAGTGGTAAAATGTGGGACATTTTTAAAAATGTTGATAATTCACAAGGAACGGATGACCGAAAAATCTTAACAAAAACAGATCGCCAAACCGTGTTTAAATTCAGATTATAAAGCTTATTTTTACCTCGTGAATTTTACATCAAATGAAACAAGAAACTAAAAACTGGTTGCTCCTTATTTTGCTTTCAATTATATGGGGAAGTTCATTTATGTTAATGAAAAGAGGAATGCATTCATTGACAGGTGAAGCCATTTTTTCTGACCAGCAAGTAGGGGCATTAAGAATGACTTTTGCTGGACTCATACTTCTACCTGTCGGATTGTTTTATTTAACGAAAAGAAAAATCAAAACAATTAAGCAGTTTATCAGCATTTTAGCAGTTGGACTTTTCGGTAATTTTATTCCTGCCTTTTTATTTACTTATGCAGAACAAGGACTTTCCTCTGGCTACACTGGAATGCTCAATAGCTTCACTCCGGTTTTTACCATCATCCTAGGGGCAGTAATCTTCAAAAGTAAACTTACATCGAAACAACTTACAGGATTACTAATAAGCATAATAGGAGTAGCACTACTTATAAAAACAGGAAGCAATCAAATAGGAAACACTGGAGATTCCGCTTGGAAATACACGCTTGCGGTAGTTGCAGCTACACTATGCTATGCCACTAGCCTGAATTTAATAAAACACACTCTCGGAAAATTCAAAGCTATCGAAACAACTTCTCTTGCATTTACGTTCACATTAGCACCAGCCTTGTTTTTTATTTGGAAATCGGACGCTATCACTACTATTAAAACAAACTCATTTGCCTACGAGGGACTTTTTTTTATAGGCATACTAGCGTTAGTCGGCACTGCATTTGCAGTTATTCTATTCAATCACCTCACCATAAGCTCTACGACCCTATTTGCCAGTAGTGTAACCTACCTCATTCCAATTGTAGCCGTTCTTATAGGTGTTGGCTTTGGCGAAAAAATAACACCTTATCAAGTAGGCGCTATGCTGGTTGTTCTAGCAGGGATTTATGTAGCAAATAGGAAAAAGAATGCGCAACTGAAAGCTTTTAAATAGTTGATTTTATTACCTATTATGTATTCACTTTGGGTTATAATATAATTATGTTTGGGATAACAATGCCTCCCCCCCCAGAACGTCCTTAATCACTTAATGGTAAAAAGACTGTCTATTTAGTTCACCATTAATTAAGGATGAGCATGGTACAATTAATTAAGATTGACTTTGTCAATTGTTAAGGAAAATTAATACCGATAGCTATCGGTAGGACTAAATAATCTAAATCAAATAATACCGATTATGTATTCAATAAGGACTTTATTTCATCAGCCCTTTTTCATACTATATCGACATTACACCTATTCATTTTGGCTTAAAAACATAAAATGTTGGGTATAAAATGCCTTTACACACAGAACGTCCTTAATCATAATCTTAATAGTAAAAGAAAGTATTCCGAAATCTCATAAGCAAGTTTTAGTTATACCCAGCACATCAAAATAATATTTGCCTCGATGATCAACAAGCGATAATGAAAAAATATTTGTTAATAACTATTGCCGTAAAATTAAAAGTATTATATTTGTCTTCCGATTTTCGGGTAATTAATTAAAACAAGCTATTATGTACGCAATTGTAGAGATAGCAGGGCAGCAGTTTAAAGTGCAAAAAGACCAAAAGATTTTTGTACACCGTTTGAAAGAAGAAGTAGGATCAAAAGTTTCTTTTGATAGAGTTCTTTTAGTAGACAATGGTGGAAAAATCAGTATTGGCGCCCCAGCTATAACAGGAGCTTCGGTTTCTGCAGAAGTAAATGATCACGTTAAAGGTGATAAAATCATCGTTTTCCGTAAAAAGAGACGTAAAGGTTACAAAAAGAGAAACGGTCACCGTCAATGCTTTACGGCGATTACAATTACAGACATTAAAGCTTAATATTGAACTTTTTTAAATAGCGATATTTAAAAACAAAATTGAAATACAATGGCACATAAAAAAGGAGTTGGTAGTTCGAAAAATGGTCGTGAGTCTGAAAGCAAGCGTTTAGGTGTTAAGATTTTTGGTGGACAAGCTGCAATTGCAGGTAATATTATTATCCGTCAAAGAGGAACACAACATCACCCAGGTAATAATGTAGGTATCGGTAAAGATCATACATTATATGCTTTAACTGATGGTTTAGTAGAATTCCGTAAGAAAAAAGACAATCGTTCTTTTGTTTCAATAGTACCTTTCGAGGCTACTGAAGCTTAATTGAAAACGAATAAGTTTAGTAAAAAGGTGAGCAAATGCTCACCTTTTTTTTGTGCGTGAAATTATTTCAACAATCTAACACTGATTATATATTCAAGATAGTCCAACATACTGACAGAACTCGGTAATGCTATTTTCATATTATAGCGGCATTATACTAACGATCTAAATATAGGCTCTAGCGGTGTTATTTTTACGGATAGAACACAACTAGGTATTCAAATTCGTAGTGAAAACAAGGCTTACAATCGTTTCTTTAGAAATAAAACAATGTGCTTTTGAGATTTATTTTTTTTGGTAAATTTGGCATTTTTAGAATCTCATTAAGTTTAGAATGAAAATCATAGAAGAATGCGATAACTGTTTTTTTACTCAATTATTTTTCTTTTCTTTGTCTTATATTGAAGTGGTATTTTAAGTAAATTC